>Ga0114977_10003187_pt1 | contig 10530 bp, 7 predicted proteins | sample S_130805_MF_Meta_FD_87026 | JGI IMG/M metagenome (GOLD analysis project Ga0114977, IMG submission 87026) | Freshwater microbial communities from Lake Simoncouche, Canada to study carbon cycling - S_130805_MF_MetaG | ecosystem: Environmental > Aquatic > Freshwater > Lake | place: Lake...
ATCCTCGCCGGAACGCCCTACCACAGAGACTGACCACTCCACCGCCGTCCCCGCCATCATCCATGTGCGACCAAAAATTTGGACGATCGTCCAAATTTTTGGTCGATGCTGGGAATCGGGTGAGGGCATCACCCCATACGCAAATACTCCGCAGCGACTAAAAGCATGGTCGCAACGGATGAACTCTTCTCAATTTACAACCAAGGCGGCGATCCTCGGCGACTACCCGCCAAGAAAGTGTGGTATCGCCACATTCACTCGCGATCTCCGCGACGCCCTCAATGTCAACCGTCCCGATTGGGACTGTCCGGTCGTCACAGTCACCGACCCCGGCAGCAACTATGAATACCCGCCGGAGGTGAGGTTTGAAATTCCCGAACCGGATGCCGCAGGCTACGAGCGGGCGGCGGATTTCCTGAACCTCTCCCGCGCCGATCTGCTCTGCGTTCAGCATGAATTCGGAATCTTCGGAGGCCCCGCCGGGGGATACATTACCAATCTTCTCCGCCGCGCCCGCATGCCGGTCGTCACGACTTTCCATACCGTTCTCGCCAATCCCACGGCTGAACAGAGGAGGGCGTTTTCGGAGATTATCGAATGTTCCAGGAAAATTGTGGTCATGACGAATCACGGGGCTGAAATGCTCCGCGACATCCACGGTGTCTCTGATGACAAAATCTCCATCATCCCGCATGGCATACCGGACATCCCATTTGCGGATCCGAATTTTTACAAGGACCACTTTGGTGTGGCAGGGCGTCCAGTGCTTCTGACCTTCGGCCTGCTTTCCCCGGGCAAGGGGATCGAGTATGCCTTGCGGGCATTGCCTGAAATCGTCCGCGAACAACCGGATGTCGTTTACATCATCCTTGGGGCCTCGCACCCGAATCAGGTTCGGCACAACGGCGAAAGCCATCGGGAATCCCTCGAACAACTCGCCAAGGAACTCGGTGTGGAACGGAATGTCATGTTCGTGAACCGCTATGTCGAAAATGAAGAACTCTGCGAGTTCATCGGAGCCGCTGATATCTATCTCACGCCTTATCTGAACGAGTCCCAAATCACATCCGGCACGCTCGCGTATTGTTTTGGGGCAGGCAAGGCGGTGGTCTCAACCCCCTATTGGCATGCGGCGGAACTTCTCTCGGAGGAGCGTGGTGTGCTTGTGCCCTTCCGTGATGACAAGGCGATTGCCACGGCCGTGCTGGAGCTTTTTTCCAACGAGGCCCGGCGCCATGCGATGCGGAAACAGGCCTACCTCATGGGCCGGGGCATGGTGTGGTCCGAGGTGGCTGCTGATTATGCCAAGGTTTTCGAGGAGGCGCGCCAGGGCTTCCAGGCCCGTGGCAGGCGTCTTCCGCCAAGAGCCTCTGTGTTTCGAAACACCCAGCCTCTTCCTGCATTCCGCTTCGGGCATTTCAAGCGGATGTGCGACTCTACCGGCATTTTTCAGCATGCCATTTTCAGTGTGCCGTGGTTCGAGCACGGGTATTGCACGGACGACAATGCCCGGGCGCTCCTCCTCACCGTTCTGCTCGAGGAACTCTGCGAGTCCGACGACGCGAGAGACCACATTCAATCAGCCAGCGCGGCTTTTCTTCAGTGTGCGTTCTGTGGATCAACAGGACGCTTCAAGAATTTCATGGGCTTTGACCGGCGGTGGACCGAGGAGCAGGGGTCCGAGGACAGCCATGGGCGCGCAATCTGGGCCCTTGGTGCCGTCGTTGGTCGAACGCGCCTTGCCGGACTTCGTTCGTGGGCGGCCTCGCTTTTAGAGCAGGCGCTCCCGGCGGTGGAGGGGTTCACCTCCCCGCGCGCATGGGCATTTTCGATTCTCGGCCTTCATGAATATTTCCGCTCACTGCACGGCGACCTGCATGCAGACCGGCGCAGGGATGAAATTGCAGGCCGATTGTTCGACCTCTTTCGGCAAAATGCCTCGCCCGATTGGCCGTGGTGCGAGGATATCGCTGCCTACGACAATCCCAGAATCGCCCAGGCTTTGATCCTTGCGGGAAGATTCACCGGCAACCAAGAGATGAAAAAAACCGGCCTTTCGGCGTTGTCATGGCTCATGGAAAATCAAACCGGAGTCGATGGATGTTTCCGTCCCATCGGCTCGAATGGCTTCTGGAAGAGGGGAACCGCTCCCGCGATTCACGATCAGCAACCACTGGAGGCTGCGGCCGCTGTGAGCGCATGTATCGAGGCTTACAATGCCACCGAAGATCCTGTCTGGGAAAAATCCGCCAAGAGCGCCTTTGCGTGGTTTCTCGGAGACAATGATCTCCGCCTTCCGCTCTACGACCCTTCAACAGGCGGATGTTTCGATGGATTGCATGACAACCGTGTGAACCAAAACCAAGGCGCGGAATCCACGCTCTCCTTCCTGCTTGCCCTCGCCGAGATGCAGGCATTCCAAAAAAAATCTCCAACACCCGATGCCAATGTCCTTTCTTGAATCCCACATTCGCCGTCTGCCACTGGTTATCGGACCTGATCCGCGCCGCGTTCTTTTGAGGCCGTTCATTCCCTCGCTCATTGTGAAACCTCTCGCGGCGCAGGAGGTGAATCCCCGCGTGCTGAGTCTGTTTTCCCGCGTGATGCATCTTGATGAGAAAGCGGTGGAAACAAATTTGGCCGAGGTTTTCGCCGATTTCCATGAGCGGCATCAAAAAATCCACGACATTTTTGCCGAGCGCTTCGAGCAGATTCGCGCCTTTCTTCCGACCGACCTCGAGTTGAGCGAGGCGCGTCGTTTGTTGCTTGGCTCGTATTTCACCAATGAATACTCCCTGGAATCCACGGCCCTTTTTAACCCCGGCATGGTCGCCGCTCCCGACCAGTCGGGGCTGAACCCCGGCGAGTTGCGGTTTTTTTTAAGCCTGCGCGCAACGGGCGAGGGACATATCTCATCCATCACTTTTCGTTCCGGCATCGTGGACCGTAATGGTGACCTCCGTCTCGATCCTGTTTCCCGCTATGTTTGCCAGCCGCGCCCGCAGCCCGCTGCGCGATACGATGCGCCGACATTCCTTAGAAAACTCCAGGAACTCGGAGTGGAATACGCCGACGCCCGCACGGCGCTGCGCGATCTCCCCGAGAGCTTTCTCATGGAGGATCTCGACAATCATGTCCGGCGCCTCCGCACAAGTATCGACGAGCCATCTGTGCGCCGCGCGGGGGAGCGCGCCCTCATGCTCGCGAGGGCGAATTACACCGTGAGATTTGCCGATGGATTGGACATCTCCGAGAAAATTCTTTTTCCCTTCGCCCCGAGCGAAGTCAATGGCATCGAGGACGCCCGTTTCACCCGCTTTCAAGAGGCGGATGGCTCGATTTCCTATACGGCGACCTACACCGCCTATGATGGGAATGTCGTCCTGCCCCAGATTCTTCAGACGCGCGACTTCCATGAGTTCTCGATACGCACACTTAATGGGCCCGCCGTCCGCAACAAGGGACTCGCCCTCTTTCCGAAAAAAATCAAAGGCCACTTCGCAATGCTCGGTCGCCAGGATGGCGAGAATATCCACCTCATGTTCTCAGACCATTTGCACTTCTGGTATGAATCCCAAATTCTCCTGCGCCCCTCCCAACCATGGGAATTTGTCCAGTTGGGGAACTGCGGTCCACCGATTGAAACCGATGCCGGCTGGCTCGTGATCACTCATGGCGTGGGTCCGATGCGCAAATACTGCATCGGTGCTGTCCTTCTCGATCTTAATGATCCCTCGCGGATTCTCGGCAGGTTGCGCGAACCGCTCCTGCGCCCTGCATCAGACGAGCGCGAAGGCTATGTTCCAAATGTGGTCTACAGCTGCGGTGGCCTTCTGCACGAAGGAAACATTATTTTGCCCTACGCCGTCTCTGACACCTCATCACGCTTCGCTGTAGTTCCTCTGGCCGATGTTCTGAACGAAATGAAAAAAACCTAAGGCTGCGGGTCTTCGGTTTTTGGAGGATCGCCAAACAATCGGCGATAGCCCTCGGCCCAGATCGCATATCCCAGCGGCATCGTGAAGATGATTCCCACGCAGCAAACAAAGACGCCTGAAATCGCCAAGAGGGTGTAGACGAAGATCAGGCCTGCCGCCGGAAACCACTGACGGTGCACAGTCGAAATCGCCGTGCGCATGGCATCCTGCCAACCGATCCTGCGGTCGAGGATCAGCGGAAAAACAAATCCCAAGCCGACCGAGAGGTAGGCCATGGGAACAAGGAAAAGCAACGCTCCGATCACTGCCGGAATCTGGGAGCCGTATTTCTCGGTGATGAAAAATCCAGGCGCCAAGGTGAAGAGGGCCAAACTCACCATGATGGCTCCCCAAGCCACTCCGGCCATGAGGATTTGAAGCCAGACGCCGCTTGAAAATCCGGCAAAGAGATCGGCGAACTCGCATTTCCCACGGGAATTTTTCACAAACATCCACAGAAACCCCGCCGAAAGAATGGTGGTGACTGTGGAAGTGAGAATCGAAAAAAACAACCCCACCACAATCGCGGCGGCTTTGAGCATTTCCTCCTCGCTCCCGCCCGACTTCATGAACATCCGCACCACGCTCTGGGCGAGTTCGGAGATAAACCACAGCGAGACATTCACCACCAGAAACACAAACGCTCCGAGCATGAGCGTGCCCATGTTTTTTTGGAAACCCTCCCATCCTTTTGAAAAACATTCGCCGAGCGCAATGCGGTCACCCGGATTTGCGGGTGGCACGGCAGCCGCCTCGATTTGCTTCTTTTCAGCTGCCTCCGGTGGCGGCAGGTCGGTGAAGGTCGAGAGCGGTTCCCAGCTCGTCATGGGCTCGCGCCAAGCCAGATCTGTCGGGAGGAAGCGGCCGCTCTTGAGGCCGTCAGCGACATCCTGGTCATTGAATTTTCCGATATTTTCGCGGTCGCGGTTGATGTGGATCATCGCCATGGCCACCTGCCTATCGATTCACCTCGGCCTGTTCAAGTGTCGATCCGGCGCGGCGTTTCGAAAAAAAGTGTCGCATTGGCGAGAATAGGCGTTGACAGGCGGGCGGCGCGTCTCTTTAGTTCTCCCATTCTTAAACACGCGATGTAGAACCCCTCCGCACGCGGCGTTTCACTGACACACTGTCGTAGGATCTCGTTGAACTTCCTTTCTCAAAGTTCACGGAACTTAACGAGCTCCCGACACACCATCACCTCGAGATTCCACACCTGGACAGGGAATAAGCGTCACAGGCCCTTTCTCAAAACCCAATCATGACAGAAGAACAGCAAAACCCGGATAACGGAGCGCAAGCCGCCGATTCCGCAGGCACCAAGGCAGCCCCGCGCCGCCGCCGCACCTCCACCCGCACTCCACGGATCGGCCGAGCCCGCAGGCAAAAAAAAGCATCGGATTCTCCCGAGTTGCCTCTGACAGAGAATACTCCCGCGCCCGTTGAGGCCGCGCCGGTCGAGGCGCCAGCCGCTCAACCCACGGTTGAAGCTGCCGCTCCTGTCGCACCTGAACCAGTCAAGCCACCCGCTCCAGCGCCTCAGCCCGCACCCGTGGCCGAGAAGCCTCCACAACCCCCGCAGCCACCGGCTCCGATCGTCTATGGCGAGGGCATCGTCGAAGTCAGCGGCAAGGGTTTTGGCTTCCTCCGCGAGGCACGCCGCAACTTCACCCAGTCGAACAATGACATTTTTGTCACTCCCGAGATCGTCCGCAAATACGGCCTCCGCGACGGCATCTGGATCAAAGGCGAAATCCGCCGGGGAAATCGCGGTCCGCAGATGTATAAGCTCACCGAAATCGAAGGTGCAGACCCTGAGCAGTTCCAAAACCTGCCGGTTTTTGAGGAACTCAGCGTCATCAATCCCAACCAGCGAATCAAGCTGGAGACCGTTCCCGAGCGCTTCACGACACGCGTCATCGATCTCGTTGCGCCTGTTGGCAAGGGCCAGCGCGGCCTCATCGTCGCGCCACCCCGCACAGGAAAAACCACCCTTCTTCAGCACATCGCCGACGCCGTGGTGAAAAACCATCCGGAGATGAAACTCATTATCCTCCTTGTGGACGAGCGCCCCGAGGAGGTCACTGAAATCCGCCGCACCGTTCCCACAGCCGAACTCATGGCCAGTTCGAACGACTCGGATATCAAAACCCACACACGCATTGCCCAGCTCTGCATCGACCGCGCCCGTCGCCTTGTCGAGATGGGTAAGGATGTGTTTGTTCTCATGGACTCGCTCACCCGCATCGGCCGCGCGTTCAACAACGCCCAAGGGGGTGGGGGACGCACGATGTCCGGTGGTGTGGATGCCCGTGCCCTTGAGATTCCGCGCAAACTTTTTGCCGCCGCCCGCAATACCGAGGAAGCCGGTTCGCTCACCATCATGGCGACCGCGCTCATCGAGACGAACAGCCGCATGGACGAGCTGATCTTCCAAGAGTTCAAAGGCACCGGCAACATGGAGATCGTTCTCGATCGCAAGATCAGCGACCAGCGCATCTACCCGGCGATCGATATTTTCCAGTCCGGCACGCGCCGCGAGGAGCTTCTCATCCCCGAGGAGGATCTCCACAAGATCAGCGTCATCCGCCGTGGACTCGCCGGACACAAGCCGATCGAGGCCATCGAGCGCCTTCTCTTTTTCATCCGGAAATATCCGACCAACGAGCAGTTGCTCAAAAACCTCCCGGGATAGGAAAAACAACACGACATGCCATTCTCAGCGCTTGGATTGACCAAGCATATTTTGCAAGGCGTCCAGGCGATGGGTTACGGCGATCCGACACCCATCCAGCTGCGCGCCATCCCGCCGGCCATCGAAGGCCGCGACCTCATCGCCTCGGCCCAGACCGGCACAGGTAAAACCGCCGCCTTTGCCCTGCCCACGCTCCAAAAGCTCGGCTCGCACGGTCGCCTCCGCTGCCTCGTTCTCGAGCCAACCCGCGAACTCGCCATGCAGGTGGAAACCGCCATGCGCGACTTCAGCCGTTTCACCGATCTCAAGGTCGGTTGCGTTTACGGCGGCGTAGGCTACGGCAACCAGCGCGCCGCGCTCAAGGAAGGCTTGGATATTCTCGTCGCCACACCAGGCCGTCTTGAGGACCACCTCCAGCAGGGCACTGTGCGTCTCAACGACATCGAAGTCCTCATCCTCGACGAGGTCGACCGCATGCTCGATGTCGGTTTCCTGCCGCCCATGCGCCGCATCATTGCGAAGGTTCCCAAAAATCGGCAGACACTCTTCTTCTCAGCCACCCTGCCACCGGAAATCGCGGAGCTCGCCAACTTTGCCCTCCGAGATCCCGTGCGCATCGAGATCGGAGCTGCCCGCTCGGTGGCTTCCATCGTTAAGCACGGCGTTTACATGGTGGACCCGAGCCGCAAATTCGACCTCCTGCTCGCCCTGCTCACCGCCGTCGATTACCAGAGTGCGATCATCTTCAGCCGCACCAAGCATGGTGCCGACAAGATCGCCAAAAAACTCCGCGCCAACAACCATGCCGTCGCCGTCCTGCACGCCAACCGCTCGCAGAACCAACGCATTGAAGCCCTCAGCGGCTTCAAGTCCGGCAAATACGAAGTCATGGTCGCCACTGACATCGCTGCGCGCGGCATCGACATCGCCGGAGTCAGCCATGTCATCAACTACGACATTCCCCAACACCCGGAGGATTATGTCCACCGCATCGGCCGCACCGGCCGCGCCAACATGTCGGGGGATGCCTTCACACTCGTCGCGCCCGACGAAGCCAAAAAACTCAGCGCCATCGAACGCTTCATCGGCCAGAAAATCGATCGCCTCACGCTCGAGGGATTCCAAGTCCCGCCAAATGGCGAAAACGCCGCGCCCAAACCACCCAAGCCCGAAGTCCGCATGGACGGCCGGAAATTCTTCCGCCGAGGCCGTGGTCCTCGCAGCTAAAAAATAATTCAAAATAATTCTTGCACCCGCTCAGCAGGGTGTTAGTTTGATCTCGTTCTGGGGGGAACAGAAGCCCGTTTCAACACTCGTTGAGACGGGCTTCAACTTTTTATAGGACTCCTCCTGAATCCACTGCCCGCCTGCTGCGGCGAAGGTGACTGCATTCAAGCCACAGAAAAAGACGGCCACCTCGAGTTCTCAAAAAAACACAGCCTGAAAAAAACCGCGAAGCGGCGTCTGCGGGTTGGCAAAATCATTTTTAGGGGATCGCACGGCGAGCAGTTCGTGGAGCTTGTGAGCGGGGTGGTGTCTGGGAGTGGTTCTTCGTTTTCCGTGCTTGAAAAATGGGGCGGGCGAGGACGGTGAATCCCAGATTCACAAAGCGCTCCGCTGCGCGAAAGAGGGGAGCACGGTCGTCTCGACCGTGAAAGACACTCGCCCCGCAGGACCTCATCGATTTCCAAAACACGCCTTGCGCCTGCACGCCCGAGACGGTCATGCCCCCTTGAGACGCCGCTTCGCGGCTGAAGAATGGGTCAAGCCGGAGGTCGACCCTTCAAGGATAACGCGCTGCCGCGCCGGTCTTGTATCTGGGAATGAATTCCTGTGGTGTTGTTCCAGAGTCCAGCAAGAATGAGAAAAGTTGAGATGATCGGCCGCGATATTTGAGAGAATTATGTCCTTGTGGATATGGGGGCGGGCGCGAATAGTTTAGGGATTCCTCGTTAACATCCGCATGTAACAAATGATACTGGAACTGATTGAGCGTCTCGCGAGAGAAGCTGAAAAACGCGGTGTAGAGTTTTTAGTCATTGGTGGCCATGCGGTGGTTCATCATGGTTACGAGCGGATGACTACAGATGTGGATTTTCTCAGTGAACAAGGGGCAAGGGAGGCTTGGCGTTCCATCCTTGGGGAGTTTGGATACGAGCCTGCAGTGGAGACGCCGGCATTTGAGCAGTTCTCCAAACAAGAACCCGGGTGGCCGCAGGTCGACATCATGTTTGTGAACCCGAGCACATGGGAGAATCTACGCGGTGAGTCGGAGGCAAAGACGAGTCGGCGTGTGGTGGTGCGGGTGCCTTCGCCTGCGCACATGGTCGCTCTCAAACTCCATGCCGCCTCAAGCCCTCAGCGTTCCGACCCGGAGAAGGATTGGGGCGATATTTTTCAACTCGTGAAAAGGCATCGGCTCGATCCTGATGAGGAGGCTTTCGCTGGACTTGTGAAACGCTATGGCGGGGAAGCGGCGCTTGAGAGGTTGAAAAAATGGAGATCAAACTTACCATGAGGAGTATGGAAATGAACTCATCCCATTTTTTTGAGCTTCCAGTTTTTACGGTGCCGCAACAAGAGCCGGAATTGATGGGCTATGAAAAAGCCCTTACAGAATTCGAAGAGATTATTAAGGATTTTCGCCTCCTCGAGAGGCCTAAGCCACCCGAGAGTCTACCCGAGTTCAAGATGTGATCGGGAAACTGATCCAGAAGAATCAACCACAACCTGGTGCCGGGGCAGGGATGAGGCAGAGGAACAGGAGGCGACGAAGAGAAATTCCTTTCGCCAATCCCAAAAGTCAACCAGCTTGGGATGAGAACTCCAAGCGCTCTGCCGCGCCAAGAGGGGGGAGCGACCGTCCCGGTTGCGCAGGCGCAGGGCGAGCTTGCTCATCGATGAATTTGACTCGCTGAGCGGGAAAAATGGGTCAGGCGAGGACGCTGACACTCCAAAAAAAGTCGACGCGCGGCGTTTTATGGGAGCGCAGCCTTGCGAAAGGAGTGAGTTGCCGCTGCGCCGGCTTAAAGCCTCCCTCAGATGACTTGCCAGGCGGGTTTGTTGTCGAAGACCCAGCGGTAGTAGTCGGCGCGGGTGAGTTCGGAGGCCGCTTCCTCGTCGAGGCAGAAGACGGCGGAGGGGTGGAGTTGGAGGGCAGAGGCGGGGTTCATCGAGGTGATCGGGCCTTCGACGGCTTGTGCCACGGCGTGCGCTTTGTTTTTTCCCGTGGCGAGGAGAACGGTCTTGCGGGTGTCGAGGATGGTGCCGATGCCCATGGTGATGACATGGAAAGGCACGGTGTCCTCGCTGCCGAAGAAGCGGGCGTTGTCCTTGCGGGTGCGGGCGGTGAGGGTTTTGATGCGGGTGCGGGAGGCGAGCGAGGAGGTCGGCTCGTTAAATCCGATGTGCCCGTCGGTGCCGATGCCGAGGAGTTGGAGGTCGATGCCTCCTGCGGCGCGGATTTTTTCTTCGTAGCTTCGGCAGAATTTTTCGGGATCGGCCGCCATGCCGTCCGGAATGTGGATGTTTGCGCGATTGATGTTCACATGCTGGAAGAGGTTTTCGTGCATGAACGCGTGGTAGGACTGGGGATGGTCGGCACCAACGCCGATGTATTCGTCGAGGTTGAAGGAGGTGATGTGGGACCAGTCGAGATTCTGCTGGATGAGTTGGCGGTAGAGTGGCACCGGGGTTCCACCGGTGGCCAGGCCGAGGACGGCGTTTGGCTTGGTGCGGATGGTGTGGGAGAAGAGGCGGGCGGCCATGGCGGCAGCCGCTTCGGCATTGGGTTGGATGATAACTTCCATAGAATTAAAAATAAGGGGTCAGGCCGGCGCAGACGCTTTCCTCGAAGCGGCG
>Ga0114977_10003189_pt1 | contig 10526 bp, 10 predicted proteins | sample S_130805_MF_Meta_FD_87026 | JGI IMG/M metagenome (GOLD analysis project Ga0114977, IMG submission 87026) | Freshwater microbial communities from Lake Simoncouche, Canada to study carbon cycling - S_130805_MF_MetaG | ecosystem: Environmental > Aquatic > Freshwater > Lake | place: Lake...
TACTCCACCAACATTTACAGCGCCAGTAGAACTAAGTACTTCAAATGCTAAAGAAAGATAATTCTCTGGAATATGAGAGTGCCCGTCGACGCGGGCGATTATTGAATGCCGAGTTGCAGCAACAGCGATATTTAATCCGGCGGCAGTGCGCCCACTTGGATTTGCAACGACTACTACTCGTGAATCCTTGTCGGCTAGCGCTCTGGCGATGGTCTCGGTTGAATCATGTGAAGGGCCAACCGAGAGGATGACTTCAAGGGCACCATCAAAATCGGTAGCCAAAATCGCATTCACAGCAGACTCTAAATATGCCGCTTCGTTGAGCACAGGCAGAATCACCGAGATTTCTCGCTTCGGTGAGCCAAATAACTGATTTGCTGATGTCGTCATAACCCCACCACCGTATCGCTGAAGTAGTCTTCGCCTGTGAAAGCGACGCGACCTATACGGATTATTACATCACTCTCTGTTGCCATCGTCGCAATTTCGGCAATTTCATGGTTGGGCCTTGGTCAAGTAAGCGGAGCAATTAACCGAATCGATGTTTTTGGCTCATTGTCTAAGCGTCCGGATAAACCAAATACCGCCCTTAATTATCTGCTCGTTGGTTCAGATACACGAGTGGGATTAACAAAAGAGCAGTCCAAACTATTGCGCGTAGGAACAACTAAAAGTGCAGCGGGTGCCCGGTCTGACACGATGCTCTTAGTGCACATAAATAAAGCACGTGATAAAGCGACGATTATTTCTATTCCCCGCGATTCACTTGTAACAATTCCTGCACACCAATCTTCCTTGTATAAGGATCGAACCGTTGCTGCTGCAAAGGGGAAAATTAACGCAGCTTATGCATGGGGCGGTGCGCCATTACTGATTCAAACAATTGAGCAAGAAACTGGCGTGCGCATAGATCATTACATCGAGATTGGCTTTGCAGGCTTTGCAGGTATGGTCGATGCTCTGGGTGGAATTCAAGTGTGTACTAAGAGAGATATTAATGATCCAAATAGTCACTTAGTGCTTAGCGCAGGAATCCATACACTGGATGGTGTTGAAGCACTTAAGTATGTACGTACGCGTGACTTCGATGGCATGGGTGATATTGGTCGTATGCAACGTCAACAACAGTTTATGAGTGCGGTTCTTCGAAAAGTGACCAGCACTGGTGTTCTACTGAATCCAATTAAATTAGTGAACTTCTTTAATGCGGCAATTGCAACGGTTCAAACCGACACCCAACTGAACCGAAGTGATTTGATCACTTTGGCAAAACAGTTAAAGAATCTTTCAGCAAGCAAAGTGCGAACTTTGACTATTCCACTTGGTAATGCAAATGCACGTGTCCCTGGTTTAGGATCAGTAGTGACATGGGACAAGGTCTTAGCCCCAGATCTCTTCAATCGATTGCGCGAAGATTTACCCCTAGTTGATGAAGTCACGCCTTCGCCATCGGCATCATCTAGTGCCTCGGCCACACCAACTGTGATTGATAAGTTCAAGACTCGTACCGCCGATGAAAACCCTTGCGGAGCACTGAAGTAAAGTGCCCCTTATGGATTTAACTCTCTCGGTCGTTGGTTGCGGGTACCTTGGCGCGACCCACGCAGCATGTATGTCATCCCTTGGATTCACGGTTATTGGCGTCGATACCGACCCAGATAAAGTGGCCATGCTTTCACGAGGCGAGCTTCCCTTCTACGAACCCGGCTTAGACACATTGCTTGCCCAAGAGATGAAAACTGGACGCCTATCTTTTACAACAGACTTCTCAGCAGTAGCCGATGCTGATGTGCACTTTGTGTGTGTTGGTACTCCACAAAGCAAGGATGGCTTAGCTGCAGATCTGACATATGTGAAATCTGCAGTCGCTGCGATTGCTCCTTTCCTAAAAGAGGGTGCGCTAGTTGTTGGTAAATCAACAGTTCCAGTAGGTACGGCTCAAAGTCTGCGTACTGAACTTGCAACGTCGGCGCCACAGGCTGATTTAGCATGGAACCCAGAGTTTCTTCGTGAAGGCTTTGCTGTTGAAGATACATTGACACCAAATCGTCTAGTCGTTGGTGTTGCAAATGATCGCGCAGAGCAGATTCTTAAAGAAGTCTACGAACCAATTATCGCTTTGGGAACTCCTTGGATTCGCGCAGATCTTCCTACTGCAGAACTAGTCAAAGTTGCAGCTAACTCATTTCTTGCAACAAAGATCTCGTTCATTAATGCAATGGCCGAAGTATGTGAAGCAGCTGGTGGCGACGTAACCGTTCTGGCAAAAGCTATCGGTTACGACCCACGTATTGGAAGTCGTTTCCTGCAAGCTGGAATCGGATTCGGTGGCGGTTGTTTACCTAAAGATATACGTGCCTTCATGGCACGAGCTGAGGAACTTGGAGCCAAACAGGCCCTTGAATTCCTGCGAGAAATTGATGCGATTAACCTCCGGGCTCGTCAACGAGTAATCGATGTTGTGCGCAATGAATTATCTGAAGATTTAACTCAGTACAAAATCGCTGTTCTAGGTGCAACTTTCAAACCAGATAGCGATGACGTGCGTGACTCCCCAGCCCTAGATATTGCCGCACAGTTGCAGGCAGCTGGTGCAACCGTTGTTGTTCATGACCCTAAGGGCATAGAGCCCGCCCGCAAGCGTTTTCCTAATCTGCAGTATTCAGAGAGCGTTCCAGAGTGTGTTAAAGCTGCAGATTTGATTCTGCACTTAACCGAATGGCGCGAATATCGTGAGTTAGATCCATCAGTGCTCGGACCTTTGGTCAAAAACAAGATAGTTATTGATGGCCGCAATGCTTTGGATCGAGATAAGTGGCGCAACGCTGGCTGGAAGTTCCACGCACTTGGGCGCTCTGATTAATCAAGACCAAACTATTGCTGCAGTGCTGGGAATGAAAACCTGGGCTGTTGTAGGTCTTGGCAATAATCCGCAGCGTGCCGCATTTGGTGTAGCTAAGTTATTACAAGATAAGGGTCATGAAATTATCCCTGTTTATCCTCGAGCCGAAGAAGTGCACGGGAGAAAAGGATATAAATCTCTTGAAGATATTCCTGTGCCGGTAGATGTTGTAGATTGCTTTGTAAACTCTTCACTGGTTGGAAAAATTGTAGATCAAGCAATAGCTATAGGCGCAAAAGCGGTTTGGCTGCAGCTAGATGTTATAGATGAAAGCGCCATTGAACGGGCGCGCGCTGCAGGTTTGCTCACTGTTATGGATCGTTGCCCCGCAATTGAATATAGAAAGAGAAGCTAGAAACCAGTCTTTTGATTTCTGCGTGCAGCTAGATTGGCACCTTTGGTTTTAGCTACGGTGTTGATCTCTTTAAGTCCATCACCAACTTTTTTATTAATCGCAGAGTCAGATACCCCTAAAATGCGGGCGGCAAGTAAGGCTGCATTCTTTGCATTGCCAACTCCAACAGTTGCAACTGGGATTCCTGCAGGCATTTGAACAATTGATAACAAAGCATCCATACCATCAAGGTTTTTTAAAGCGATTGGAACACCAATAACTGGCAATGTAGTCAGCGATGCCACCATACCTGGAAGGTGCGCAGCTCCTCCGGCCCCAGCAATTACTACTTTGTAACCCTTTGATTGCGCGCTCTGTGCGAACTCCACCATTTCAAGAGGCATGCGATGTGCTGAAACGACATCTGCATCATAGGAAATTCCTAATTCATCTAAGGTCTTTGCGGCATCTTCCATAATGGGCCAATCAGAATCTGATCCCATGATGATTGCAACATCACTCATCGACTTCTCCGCTCATATAATCAAGGGCGTGCTGGATTTCTTGGGTTAATTCTACGATGTCATCGCCCAATAGATTTACGTGGCCGATCTTGCGCCCTTTGTGGGCCTCTTTCTTGTAATGATGGAATTTCAGACGTGGGTTTCGCGCCATTAAATGAAGATAGGGACGATACATGTCGGCCTTTTCTTGACCCAAAATATTTCCCATCACTGCGATTGGGGCGGTCATCGATGGATCTCCCAGCGGCAGATCTAGCACTGCACGCAAATGTTGTTCGAACTGACTTGTGTGAGAGCCCTCAATTGTCCAGTGGCCCGAATTATGTGGACGCATCGCAAGTTCATTAACAAAGAGCTCTGATCCTTTCACAAAGAGTTCTACGGCCATCACTCCGACAACTCCAAGCTCTTGGGCGATATCTATCGCTAATTTCTGAGCTTTTTCACTTAACTCACTCGACAGTATTGGAGCAGGAGTAATAGTCATCGTACAAATGCCATCTCTTTGTACTGTCTGTGTTGGTGCCCATGTTGTTGCCTGCCCGTGCGGTGATCGCGCAACCATAACTGCGATTTCACAATCGAACTCAACTAAATCTTCGACAAGTACCCGCCCCACTTGTGCAATAACTTCACTCAGTTCTTGCGCGGAATTAACTTTCCATACTCCCCGACCGTCATATCCCCCAGAGATCGCCTTAGCAATTAATGGGTATCCAGTAACTGCGTCAGCACTCGTGACAACAAGTGATTTAGGTGCAGGAAAGTTGGCTAACCTGGTTCGCATCTCGGCCTTGTCTTGTGAGTAAACAAAGGCTTTTGAACTTGGCCTTACAACTACACCCTCTGCCTCTAGGGCTTTAATAATGCTCAAGGGTATTAATTCGTGCTCGAAAGTTAATACATCGCACTGCCGTGCAAAGTTTAAAACTGTTTCAAGGTCTCGATAATCGCCGACAACATGGTGTGCAATTTGAGCCGCTGAATCACGTGAACTATTGGCAAGCAATAGAAGGCTAATTCCTAGCGCTTCAGCTGGCGCAACACTCATCCGGGCAAGTTGACCTGCGCCAATTATTCCTACTGTTGGAAAGGAATCGCTCACTGGATTATCGTAGATGAATAATGTCTGCGGCTAGAACATGAACTCCATCGGCTAGAACTAACTCACCACTGGGTGAAATAGATGCTGCGGTGCCGCTTTCAATGCGCCCATCTGGATAATGAACCTCAATCTCTCGCCCTAGGGTTGCACTGAGAGCTTCATACGTGCCAGAGATTTCATTGCTGCCTTTATCCCAGGTAGTGAAATTCTTCTCGAAGATTGTCAGAAGATCTGTGAGTAATGCATTCCGTGAAGTATTAACGCTGCCTTCGATTGCAAGTGAAGTAGCTTGTGGCACAGGAAGTTCTTCAATGCTCATGCCAACATTGATACCGATTCCAATTACTATGCCATCTCCTACAACTTGTGCAATCAAGCCAGAAATCTTTTTATTATCAATTAAAATATCGTTAGGCCATTTAACGCGTGCATCAACTGAAGGTAAACTCTGCGCAACGCTGACTCCTGCAATTAACGGGATCCATCCCCAATCCATTTGTGGACGACTTGGTTTTATATAAATAGAAAATAGAAGTGCAGATCCTGCTGGTGCTTCGAACGTACGTGTAAGGCGTCCACGACCAGCACTCTGAAACTCTGCAACAATCACATCTCCAACTTGAGCGCGTCCACGTGTAACTAAATCAATCAGATCGCTTTGCGTTGATGTCGTGAGTTCAACCACGCTTACTCGCCAGTACTGCGTCAAACCGGCATTGATAATGCCACTATCTAGCGGCGCTCTTAGCATTTCTGTGTCCACGCCTAGTACCGTAGGGGTATGAGCCGTGATCTGCATACAACTGCCGGAAAAATTGAAGACCTGCGCGCCCGTATTGAAGAGGCTGTCCATGCCGGTTCAGCGCGCGCAGTAGAAAAGCAACATGCCAAGGGCAAGTACACCGCCCGTGAGCGCATTGAGATGCTCGTCGATGAGGATTCGTTCACCGAGATCGATGAGTTTGCCAGACACCGATCAACTCAGTTTGGAATGGAAAAGAACCGTCCTTACGGAGATGGTGTTGTCATTGGAACTGCAACTGTAGACGGGCGCCCCATCGCGCTGTATTCACAAGATTTCACCATTATGGGCGGATCACTTGGTGAAGTTCATGCAGAGAAAATTGTAAAGATTGCAGAGTTTGCGCTAAAAAGTGGAATTCCTCTGATCGGCATCAACGATTCTGGTGGTGCTCGTATTCAAGAAGGCGTGGCCTCGCTAGCTGGCTATGGAAAAATCTTCCGCCTCAATACCCGTTCATCGGGAGTAATTCCTCAGATCTCATTGATTCTTGGGCCATGTGCCGGAGGCTCTGCTTACTCACCTGCGCTGACCGATTTTACGGTTATGGTCAATGAAACCTCACATATGTTTATTACGGGTCCAGATGTTATCAAGACTGTTACGGGCGAAGAAGTTGGAATGGAAGAGCTTGGTGGTGCTCGCACGCACAATACTCGCACTGGAAATTCGCACTACTTGGCCGAAAGTGAGGCCGATGCAATTGACTATGTGAAAGCACTGCTCTCATATTTACCGTCAAATAATATGGATAGCGCCCCACATCTTCCACCAACAGAGTCTCTCGAGAAAAAGGCCAGTGACATTGCCCTCGATTCACTTATTCCGGATTCTCCCAATCAGCCTTATGACATGAAGGTATTAATTCAAGCGCTAGTCGATGAAGGTGAGTTTCTTGAAGTTCATGCTTTATATGCACCAAATATTGTTGTTGGGTTTGCACGTATTGAAGGTGAATCAATTGGAATTATCGCGAACCAACCTTCGCAACTTGCCGGAACATTAGATATTAATTCAAGTGAAAAAGCGGCACGTTTCTTACGTTTTTGTGATGCTTTCAATATTCCGATATTAACTTTAGTAGACGTACCTGGATTCTTGCCAGGTACCGAACAAGAATGGGATGGCATCATTCGACGTGGGGCAAAACTGCTATATGCCTACGCCGAAGCATCTGTACCCCTGGTTACTTTGATTACACGAAAGGCCTATGGCGGTGCTTTCATCGTGATGGGCTCAAAGTATCTTGGAAGTGATATTAACTTTGCTTGGCCAAGCGCTGAGATTGCAGTGATGGGCGCACAAGGTGCAGTAAATATTCTCTATCGCAAAGAGTTAGCAGAGGCTAAAGATCCGGGAGCAAAAAGAATTGAACTAGTCGATGAATACAATGAATCACTAGCTAATCCATATCTAGCCGCAGAGCGTGGAACTATCGATACTGTCATTGAACCAAGCCAATCACGTGCCTACATTACAAAGGCTTTTAGAACACTCAAGACTAAGCGAGACACACTGCCTGCTCGCAAACATGGAAATATTCCACTGTAATGACATTTGTAATCACACATGGTGACCCGACCCCTGAAGAGCGTGCGGCAATTGAAGCCATGATGACCCAGCATAAACGCGAAGAGTTAGTACCAGTAATAAAACGCAGCGTGTACGGCCGCCCTCAACTACGCCAACCTCTTCCACATCAAATAACCTTCGGCGCAAGAGCGCGTTCATAGATAAATGCCGAGAATTATCCTTGCTTCTGCGTCGTCATCGCGTCGCCGATTACTTGAATCTGCGGGTCTAACTATTTCGGTGATGGTAAGTCATGTAGATGAAGAGACGGATTTTTTCAATGAGCTCTCTCCTGCAGATATGGTAATTGCGCTGGCAATCACTAAAGCACACACTGTTCGCGAGCAGATAGATTATCCGGCCATAATAATTGGATGCGATTCCACATTTGAATTTGAAGGCCAATCACTGGGAAAACCGGGAACTCCTGAGATTGCAGTAGAAAGAGCCAAGCGCGTGCAAGGAAACTCTGGACTTCTGCATACCGGCCACTGTGTTATTGATACGACAAAAGATCGCGAGATTTCAAGCATTGTCACTACAAAAGTAAGTTTTGATTCGATGAGCGATGATGAAATCAATGATTATGTAGCTAGCGGTGAGCCTCTTCATGTCGCTGGTGGTTTTACCCTTGATGGCTTTAGTTCACCATTTATCCCAAACATTGAAGGTGACTATACAAACGTTGTCGGTATTTCAATGCCATTTATTCGTAAAGCAATGGCCCAACTTGGTTATTCATGGCCAGAGGTAAAGGTGATGCAATGAAGCGCGTTCTTATAGCTAATCGAGGCGAAATCGCAGTGCGCGTAATTCGCGCTTGCAAAGACCATGGCTTGGAATCTGTTGCGGTTTATTCAGAGGAAGACCGCGATGCTATTCATACCAAGATGGCGGATTCTGCCTTCTCGCTGCATGGCACCACAGCTACGCAAACATATTTGAACATTGAAAAATTGATTGCAGCGGCACTGCAGTCTGGTGCAGATGCAGTTCACCCTGGATATGGTTTCTTGTCGGAGAACGCTAACTTTGCCCAGGCCGTCATTGATGCGGGTTTAACGTGGATAGGTCCCCCACCAGCTGCGATTCGTGCATTGGGAGATAAAGTTTCAGCGCGAAAAATCGCCTCTAAAGCAGGTGCGCCGCTGGTTGCTGGAACTAAAGATCCAGTTGAAGGCCATGCCGAAGTCACTGCCTTTGCTAAAGAACATGGCCTACCTGTTGCGATTAAGGCAGCACATGGTGGAGGAGGACGTGGCTTAAAAGTTGCACGCACAATGGAAGAGATTCCAGAACTCTTTGACTCTGCAGTTCGTGAGGCAATATCAGGCTTTGGACGCGGTGAGTGTTTTGTCGAGCGCTACTTAGATAAACCTCGACATGTTGAAACTCAAGTGCTTGTAGATATGCATGGACATGCAGTTGTTGTAAGTACTCGTGATTGTTCATTGCAGCGACGCCACCAAAAATTAGTTGAAGAAGCCCCGGCGCCATTTTTGACTGATGCTCAAAATGAAGAGCTCTACCGTTCTAGTAAAGCAATCATGAAAGAGGCCGGCTATATCGGTGCAGGAACCTGCGAGTTTCTTGTTGGCGCCGATGGAACTATCTCTTTTCTAGAAGTAAACACTCGTTTGCAAGTGGAACACCCCGTCAGTGAAGAAGTAACTGGCATAGATCTAGTTCGCGAACAGTTTCGTATTGCCATGGGTGAAGCCCTCGGCTTCGATGACCCTGTAATCCGTGGCCATTCAATTGAATTTCGTATTAATGGAGAAGATCCAGGCAGATCTTTTCTTCCTGCACCGGGACGCATCACTGAATGGGCAATTCCAACTGGCCCAGGAGTTCGCGTAGATGCTGGCTTTAAAAATGGCGACACTATCGGTGGAAACTTTGATTCGCTACTTGCAAAGTTAATTGTTACTGGAGCTACGCGCGAACAGGCTATCGAGCGCGCTCGACGCGCACTCGCTGAATTTACTGTTGGCGGACTTGCAACTGCGCTTCCTTTTCACCGCGCAATTGTTGAAGACCCTGCCTACACACACAATTTTACGATCTACACAAGCTATATTGAAAATGAATTTGTCAATGAAATACCGGCGTTTACAGCTACTGCGGCGCCATTGCAATCACACATGGCCCCTGAGCATTTAATTACCGAAATCAACGGTAAGCGTTTTGAGATTTTGGTTCATGCCCCTAAGCCTCTTGTAAAGCGACATCGTGCCAAGGCTGGCATGACAGGTGCCTCTAACTCTGCTGGTTTAACAAGCCCTATGCAGGGCACCGTTGTAAAGATTGCAGTTGAAGAAGGTGCACACGTTGAAGTTGGAGATCTAGTTATTGTTCTTGAAGCGATGAAGATGGAGCAGCCGTTAATGGCCCATAAGTCAGGAATCGTCAGTAATCTCACTGCAGTAATTGGCGCCACGGTTTCAAGTGGAACCACACTGTGTGACATTATTGAGGGATGAGTGAACTCCTTTATACAGATCCATTAGCTGCTGCCGAAATAGCTGCTGCCGAAATAGCCAATCGCACCGGGGTTGCCTCCCACGATGTGGCATTAGTCATGGGATCTGGTTGGGTAAGTGCAGTTGATGCACTTGGTACACCTGCATATGAATGTAATGCCGAAGAGCTCACTGGATTCTTACCACCAACCGTTGTTGGACACTCTGGAAAAGTTCGCTCCTACATTATTGAGGCCGAAGGCAAGAAACTACGCGCGCTTGTCTTTCTAGGTCGCACTCACTTATACGAGGGTAAAGGCGTTGAGCCCGTAGTACATAGCGTTCGAGTTGCAGTTAAAGCCGGCGCCAAAGTTGTGATCCTCACAAATGCATGCGGTGGAATAAATACCGCCTATAAAGTTGGACAGCCCGTCCTGATCCGTGACCATATTTCACTCACTGCAGTTTCACCATTATCAGGTGCAACATTTGTTGATTTAACTGATCTTTATAGCAAGCGGATTCGCGCAATCGTAAAACAAGAGGATGCCTCTCTTGAAGAAGGCGTATACGTTCACTGGCGCGGGCCAACGTATGAGACTCCAGCTGAGATTTTGATGATGCGAACAATGGGCGCAGATCTAGTGGGAATGTCCACGGTCCCTGAAGCAATCGCTGCACATGCACTTGGCGCCGAAGTTTTAGGAATCTCTTTAGTTACCAATGCTGCCGCTGGAGTAACTGGAGAAAAGCTCAACCATGAAGAGGTCATTGCCGCCGGAAAAGCCGCTGCCGATCGCATGGGCGCTCTTCTCAAAGCAGTCA
>Ga0114977_10003192_pt1 | contig 10518 bp, 11 predicted proteins | sample S_130805_MF_Meta_FD_87026 | JGI IMG/M metagenome (GOLD analysis project Ga0114977, IMG submission 87026) | Freshwater microbial communities from Lake Simoncouche, Canada to study carbon cycling - S_130805_MF_MetaG | ecosystem: Environmental > Aquatic > Freshwater > Lake | place: Lake...
GTTTGCTATCTGCACGTAACCCTTGTGCCGTTTATTGGTCCGAGCGGCGAGCAAAAGACAAAGCCAACTCAACACAGCGTGACGGAATTGCGTTCGCGGGGTATCCAGCCAGATGTCATCGTGTGTCGAAGCGAAGAGCCACTGAGTAGTGGATTGAAGCGGAAGATCTCACACATGTGCGACGTTGATACAAATGCAGTTATCAACGCTGCAGATGTCGGCAATATTTATGAACTTCCATTAGTGCTTCATGACGAAGGTCTCGACACTGTTGTGTGCGATATTTTGCGCCTCGATAGTGCAGTTGATTTGTCGTCATGGGAAAAACTTGTTGCGCAAGTTGATGCATCTGTTAAGCCAGTGAAGATTGGTCTCATCGGAAAGTATGTAGAACTACAAGATGCGTACCTTTCAGTAGTCGAGAGTTTGAAACACGCTGGTTTCCATCACGGAGCAAAAGTGGAGATTGATTGGATTCAAGCAGAAGATGTTGAAGGTCTTCTTGCGTCTGGTCGCCTTGACGCACTCGACGGAATGGTAATTCCAGGCGGGTTCGGCCCTCGCGGTATTGAAGGAAAAATCGCAGCAGCTGCTTATTCACGAGAGAATCTCGTGCCGTGTCTGGGTCTGTGTCTCGGCATGCAAGTAATGACTATTGAATATGCTCGTCATGTCCTCGGTATGGCTGATGCAAACAGCACTGAATTTGATCCTTCAACCACACATCCGGTCATCGACTTAATGGTTGACCAACGCGACGTCACCATGAAGGGTGGCACAATGCGTCTTGGGGCGTATTACGCAGTTCTTCAGCCAGGTACAAAGGTCGCAGAAGCGTATGGTGAGACCGTGGTGAGTGAGCGCCATCGTCATCGTTATGAGTTCAACTACAACTTCCATTCTCGTTTTGAGGAAAGTGGATTTTTGTGCAGTGGAACATCTCCTGACAAGCGCCTTGTTGAATTCATTGAGATGGAGAACCATCCATATTGGGTAGGAACACAGGCGCATCCTGAGTTCAAGAGTCGTCCAGACCGTCCACATCCGTTGTTCAGAGAACTGATTGCTGCATCTTTGGTTAATCGCGAGAAGCGTCTTGCCCGTGGCGCTAGTGCCACAGTTGCTCAATCGGCCTGAATGAGATCGTGAACGAAAACGACAACAAGGGTTTCGTAACCACCGCTCTTGATGTCGTTCATTCGTGGGCGATGTTTCGTCTTTTGCGACGCACAATTCAAGGGCCCCGAGGTGATGTGTTCGTGCGGACATATGTAAGCACCCCAGGTGCCGTGGGTGTAGTTGCCGTAACCCCCAACAATGAGATCATTCTTGTGTCTCAATACCGTTCTACATTTGATGACTACGTGTTGGAGATTCCGGCGGGAATGCGTGATGTCTTGGGGGAAGACCCTGCACGTACAGCTTGGAGAGAACTTGCAGAAGAGACCGGTTACGTGCCGAAAACGGTTGAGTCCTTAGGTTCATGTCTGTCGTCTCCAGGTATTACTGATTCAGTTCTTGAACTATTTTTTGCTCGTGATGTTGTTGCGGGAGGCTCTGCACCAGAAGGTCCAGAAGAGCAGGAAATGAAGGTTTTGGTCATTCCGTTTTCCGAGGCATTATCAATGGTGGATCGCGGAGAACTGACCGATGCTAAGAGCGCCGTTGGAATTCTGTTAGCTGCTCGTCGTTTTCATGATCTCGGATTATGAAGAATGACAAAGAGTTCCACTACTAATCGCGATGAACAACTCGTCGAAGAGTTTCTTCGTTGGATGGCGGTCGAGCGTGGCCGTGCCGCTAACACCATTTCAAACTACCGTCGAGATTTAGTTCGTTACGTTGCGTTCCTTGGGGATGCAAAGAAGAGTCTTCTCACGGCTCGTGAATCCGACGTTGAAGACTATGTACGAATGTTGCAATCATCTGGTGATGCAAACGCGAGTACAGCGCGACGGCTTGCAGCTATACGAATGATGCACAGCTTTCTTCTTGCTGAAGATCGAAGACGAGACAACCCCACCGCGCGTATCGAGGGAGTGAAAGTACCGGGCGGTGTTCCAAAACCCCTAAGCCTCGACGAAGTGAATGCATTATTGGAAGTGATGGTGGGTGATTCAGCTGCCGAGATGCGCGACCGGGCTCTAGTGGAGTTTCTATATGCCACAGGTGCGCGAATTTCTGAGGCGTGTGATTTGAATCTTGATGATCTGGACTTGTCCTCACGTGTTGTGCGGCTTTTTGGAAAAGGGTCAAAGGAACGCGTTGTGCCTTTCGGGCGCATTGCAGAGGAAAGACTTCGGGAGTACATCGGAAATGCTGGTCGGGCGCAACTTGTGCCCGAAGTGTGGGCGCGGGGAACTGATCGCGATGCGGTGTTTTTGACCAATCGAGGGAAACGACTAAATCGGCAGAAGGCCTGGCATGTTGTACGCGATGCAGGATTGAGAGCAGGTATCTCCCGTGAGCTTTCGCCGCATGTTCTGCGTCACTCGTGTGCAACGCACATGCTTGAGCATGGGGCAGACCTACGAATTGTTCAAGAAATGTTGGGTCACGCAACTATCTCTACTACCCAGATCTATACAAAAGTCTCCAATGATCGTCTATGGGCTGTCTATCGTGAAGCGCACCCAAGGGCGGTGGGATGAAGATCGCTCACTTAGTACGGAGGGCATTGAATTCTTTATTGCAGACTCCGCCAAGCTCACATGACGTAGAGATTGTTTCGGAGGTCTTGAATACTGCAGAGTTTGCTGCGTGGTCTGAAATGCAACACCGCGATCAACGTCACAGCATTGTTGTCCTGAATCGATTTGATGCGTTGGTGCCTGGTGCAGTTGCTGCTGAAAGGGCGGCCGCATTATTGCATGACGTTGGCAAAAACATCTCTGGTCTTGGATTTTTTTTGCGCGTAATTGCGACCGTTGTCGGACCCAGGGGACAACGATTCACTCAGTATCACAATCATGAAAGTCTTGGTGCTGACCTGATGCGCACTGTCAGCGATGCGCGCACTATCGCGCTAATTGGTGGAACCGCCAACGATGATGTGTCTCGGCTTTTACAAGCAGCAGACGACATCTAGATTCTTGGCAACAGTCCTATTGCGGAATGGGCTCTTTGGAGAGTCACTGCGGCAACATTGCGTGCTCGCTCATTACCAATTGAGAGAAGACGAGCAAGTTCGCCCTTGTCTTGCATGAGTTCTTGAAAACGTGCACGAATTGGCTCTACAACTGCAATGACGGCATCTCCGGTGTCGGACTTGAGCGCTCCATATTGTGAATATTGACCGACCAACTCATCAACAGGTGTACCGGTAGAGGCTGAAAGAATATCTAGGAGATTTGAAATGCCCGGTTTGTTTGCGATGTCGTATTTCACTTCACCGTCAGAATCGGTCACTGCACGTTTGAATTTCTTGGAGATAGCCGCATTGTCATCAAGCATGTACACAAGTCCACTTTCACTTGTTGCTGACTTCGACATTTTTGATGTGGGGTCTTGCAAGTCCATCACACGAGCTCCGGCCTTCGGATGCACGGCCTTTGGTAAAACAAATGTGTCTCCGAATCGGTGATTGAAGCGAACAGCTATATCACGGGTGATTTCGATGTGTTGACGCTGATCATCACCAACTGGAACTTCGTCAGCGTCGTACAACAAAATGTCTGCAGCTTGTAATGCCGGATATGTAAACAGGCCTGCTGATACAAACTCCGCTTCACGTCGGGCAGATTTGTCCTTGAATTGAGTCATACGACTTAGTTCGCCGTACGAGACTGTGCACTCCATGATCCAGGCCAATTCTGTGTGCTCATGAATATGGCTCTGTACAAAAACAGTGGCAACGTCAGGGTCTAGACCACACGCGAAGAGCAAGGCTGCTAGTTCAATGGTTTGTGTGCCGATAAGCCCTGGTGTGTCGATGACAGTGAGGGCGTGGAGGTCGACAATTCCGTGGAAAACGTCTCCGTCATGCTGTCCTGAGACCCAATTAACGAGGGCACCCAAATAGTTGCCGAGGTGCACGGACCCGGTGGGCTGAATACAAGATAGAACACGTGGCACGCTCAAAATCTAGTTGCTGTGCAAGGAATCTACGTGGTCAATTGCCGACCTAGGTGGTCCTGGCAAGTACGCTGGGATGGTGGCAATTGATGTAGCGACCCCCGTGTACGAGGGACCTTTCGACCTATTGCTCCATCTCATTTTGCGTGAAGAGGTGGATATTCACGAGATCAGTCTTTCAACCATCGTGGATGCCTACCTGGCTGAATTGTTGAAGATGAAGGAACTGGATCTAGAGGTCGCGACTGAGTTTCTTCTGATTGCAGCCACATTGATCGAATTGAAGACTCGTCGATTGTTGCCAGGGCGCGAGGCGGTTGACCTTGACGATGAGTTGGCGCTGTGGGAAGAGCGCGATTTGTTGCTTGCTCGGCTTCTCGAGTGCAAGACCTTCAAAGATGTAGCAAAGATTCTCGCGACTTTCGTCGACGATGCTGACAGGGTCTACGGACGAGCAGTTGGTCCGGATGAACGATTCTCGGATGTCGCGCCTGACTTATTAGAGGGATTGACAATCGAGAAACTCGAGCGCGGTTTCATCAGTGCTATTACGCCTCGTAAACGTGATGAGTTGAGTCTGTATCACATTTCGCCGATCAGGTTTACTGTGGCTGAAGCAGTTGAAGAATTGATGGAAGATATTGCCCGAGTAGGAAGTACTTCTTTCCGTGCTCTGACCACTGGTCTCGTAGAGCGTCTCGAAATAGTGGTTCGCTTTCTTGCGATTCTTGAAATGTATAAACAGGGTTTTATTGAGCTAGATCAAGTTGATCGTTTTGGTGACATTACGGTGCTGTGGACTGGTATCGGTACTGGAAACGAAAGTATGGCGGAGATCGATTCTTATGAAGGATGACGTGACGACAGAGACAGTTCGGGCTATCGAGGCAATAGTCCTTGTAGCTCATGAGCCTGTGCCGACAGACCTCATTGCGCAACTACTGGAAATACCTGCAACAACAGTTGACGAAGTGTGTGGCCGTTTGGCTGATACCTATGAAGAGGCTGGCCACGGCTTTCAATTGGCCAAAGTTGCGGGCGGATGGCGTTTCCAAACTCATCCTGATCTCGCGCCATATGTAGAGCGTTTCATTCTCGATGGTCAACGCGCGCGTCTTTCAGGTGCAGCGCTTGAAACGCTTGCCATCATTGCGTACAAGCAGCCAATTTCACGTTTACAAATTGCATCCATTCGCGGAGTTGATCCCGACTCGGTGTTGCGAACACTGCATGGTCGTGCGTACGTGGCACCAGTGTCACGAGATAACGGTCCAGGCCAGGCTGTGCTGTGGGGAACCACACAACTGTTCTTAGAGAAGTTGGGTATTGCGTCTTTGAAAGATCTTCCAGCTATTGCTTCTTTTGTACCCGATGCATCCCTTGTCGAAGCGTTAGAGAAAACGCTATTGATCGAGGCGGACTCTATTTCTGAACCGAGCGAAGGCGCGTAATGTCGTCCTTCACCCCGCCGGGAGGCGCGGTTCCTGAACCACCGTTATGGGAACAGATTGCCGACGGAGCGCTTGCGGATGGCGAGCGTTTGCAAAAAGTCTTGGCGCGTGCTGGATTCGGTTCTCGTCGTGTTTGCGAAAACTTGATAGAAGATGGTCGCGTCGATGTCAATGGTGACGTAGCAGTACTCGGTCGTCGCGTGAATGTAGACACCGACATTATTGAAGTTGATGGTGCACCTGTTGGAGTACTTCCAGGCCTCGTGTATTACTTGTTGAACAAGCCAGAAGGCGTCGTAACAACGATGGTTGACACACATGGCCGAGAGACTGTTCTTGACTTCGTGCCGTCGGAACCACGTGTGTTCTCGGTTGGACGATTGGATATCGATACAACGGGCTTATTGATCTTGACGAACGATGGCCAATTGACTCAGTTTCTCACGCATCCGAGTCACGGTGTTGAAAAAGAATACATAGCCGAAGTTGAGTGCGGCACAAATGGTGTACCGAACGGCGTTTTACGTCATCTTCGCGATGGAGTCGATTTGGAAGACGGCATGACCGCTCCTGCCGAAGTAGGTCAACCAGAGCCGGGTGTGCTGCGAATAGTGATCCATGAGGGTCGCAATCGCCAAGTTCGAAGAATGTGTGAAGAAGTGGGTCACCCAGTGATTCGACTTGTACGTACACGTATCGGACCTCTGCGTGATACAAAATTGGCGCCTGGGCAATGGCGCGAATTGACTATTGAAGAAGTTCGCCAATTATCTAGCGCAGTTGACTTAGACGGTACGGATACGGTGTGGGAATGAGCGCAGACGCGACAACGAGGAAGAAGGCGAACGTATTTGGCCTTGGCCTGATTGGTGGCTCACTTGCGCTTGCATTGGCTGATGCTGGCTATGACGTCGGCGGGCATGACTCTGATAAGTCAAAGATTGACGTTGCGCTAGAGCGCGAGATTATTGCGTTTCCTGGTCTGTACTCCGATGCCGAGGTGACGTTTGTTGCAACCCCAGTTGGAATATTGGCTGATGCGGTGACAGAGTCATTGGCGTTAACAACTGGTGTGGTCACCGACGTTGGTTCAGTCAAAACCGCTATTTCTTCACTAGTGACAGACCCTCGATTCGTCCCAGGTCATCCGATGGCCGGATCTGAGTTGGATGGCTTAGACGGGGCAGATGCATCAATGTTTGCTGGTGCGGTGTGGGTGTTGACCCCGACAGTTCATTCTTCTGATACCGCATTTGCAGTGGTTGCAGGACTGGTGGCGAAGTTCGGAGCAGAGATTGTTGCAATGGATGCAGTTCAGCATGATGATCTGGTGGCGGTCGTCAGTCATGTTCCTCACCTGGCGGCGGCAACGTTGATGCGCATTGCTGATAATCGCTCAGAGGAACACATGGCCTTGCTGCGACTTGCAGCTGGTGGTTTTCGTGACATGACACGCATTGCATCTGGTCGTCCAGGAATTTGGCTCGATATTTGTGAACAAAACAAGGCATCGATTGTGCGCGGTTTAGACGCCCTAATTCTTGGACTAACAGACATGCGTGATGTCGTTGCATCTTCTGACCGAGAAGGTTTGTTGTCGCGTCTAGAACAGGCGAGACGCGCACGTATGAACTTGCCGACCGGTGCTGGAGCAGTTGAAGATTTGGTAGAGGTACGTATTCCGATCCCCGACCGCCCCGGTGCAGCAGCTGATGTATTTACATTGTCTGGTGAACTTGGGGTCAATATCTACGACTTTGAAGTTGTTCATTCAGCTGAAGGTGACCGCGGAATCATGGTGACAGTTGTACGTGCCGAACACGCAGAGGTCTTTAGGGGCGGGTTGCTGGCCCGTGGATTTCGTCCGGCTATCCAGCCACTGTCGTGACATCGCTTGTCTTGGGTCCGCCTGTCGGACCAATCGATGCGGTCATTTCGGTTCCCGGTTCGAAAAGCATTGCTAATCGTGCTTTGGTGTGCGCAATGTTGTCAAAAGAAGCCTCACGAATTTCAGGTATTCCATCAGGCGATGATGCACAAGTCGTGTTGGACGTTATTCGAGATTCTGGGCGGTCGGTAACGAATCTTGGTAACGAAGTCATCATCGGTGAGACCTCCACACTCAAGTTTCCAGGGATTATCGATGCGGTCCTTGCTGGGACATCATCTCGATTTCTTACCGCAGTTGCTGCATTATTTGAATCGACCACAATTATTGATGGTGCGGCCGTGTTGCGCAGTCGTCCTATGGCGGATTTGCACAACGCTTTATCGTCGCTGGGTGCAGAGGTTTCTCATCTCGGTGAAGTAGGTCATCTACCAGTCGCTATCTCTCGCGGATCATTGTCAGGCGGCGAGATTCACATCGCTGGCAATGTTTCAAGTCAATTCATTTCTGCATTGATGTTGATAGGACCAATGCTGGATGTGGGTCTGGTCATACATGTTGATGGTCCTCTCGTCTCTCGTTCGTACGTAGAAATGACGGCACATGTCATGCGGTCATTCGGAGCTTCTGTTGTGCTCGATGACTCATCTATCACTGTAAGTACTGGTGCATACGACGGACGTAACTATTCGATTGAGCCTGATTATTCATCCGCTGCATTTCCTCTCGTGGCAGTCGCTCTACGTGAAGGTCGCGTTGTTATTCCCGGCCTCGCATCATCATCACTGCAAGGCGATTCAGAAATTGTTTCCATTCTGCAAAAGATGGGATTGTCCTGTGTCACTAGTGGCTCGGATGTCTCAGTATCTCGCCTGGTAACAACAGCGGTCTTGCCCCTTGTGATGGATATGTCCGATTGCTCTGATTTGGTTCCGGCAGTCGCGGTTGCGTGTTGCATGGCGTCGGGCGAGAGCGTCCTCTCTGGCATCGGATTCATTCGAAAGAAGGAAAGCGACAGGCTCGGAGACCTAGCTAATGAGTTGAATCGGGCGGGTGGCAATGTGACTGTGGAAGAAGACGGGATACGAATTGTTGGTCCGTGCTCATGGAATTCTGTTGTCTTTGATAGTCATCATGATCACCGTATGGCGATGGCGCTCTCTCTGTTGTCGTTGTGTGCTCCCGGGGTAGAAGTTGCGAACCCTGACGTAGTGACAAAGAGTTGGCCATCCTTCTTCATTGACATGGTGCCAATCCTCGGCGCAAATGACATGGGCAACTAGCCTGTGGAAATGAACGTTACGGTTGCTGCCTTTGATGTGGACAACACTCTGACTGTGCGCGATTGTGTGGTGCCATTTATGAAATCGGTTGGTGGTACTCGACGACTAATAAAAGTGGTGCTGTCTGATTTGGGATCAACTTTTCACAGTGTCAGACGTCGAGATCGTGATGCTCTCAAGTCCAAATTTGTAGAAGGCATCTTTTCAGGCAAGACCGCCGATGAGGTCGAAGCTCTCGGAGTTCAATTCGCATCCAAGGTGGCAGATCGCTGGTTGCGTGGTGACGTTGCAACACGTATGCGTTGGCATCAAGAGCAAGGTCATGTTGTTATTCTCGTATCGGCGTCCTTGGGTGCCTATTTGCACCCGTTAGGTGACCTTCTCGAAGTGGATGCTGTTTTGTGTACTGAACTAGAGGACAAAGATGGCCTACTCACTGGCAAGTTGGTAGGGCAGAATTGTCGAGGAAAAGAAAAGGCTTCACGCGTTCTTGCGTGGTGCCAGGATTCCGGAATAACGGCTGATGACCTGGTGTACGCCTATGGTGATTCGTCAGGAGATACTGAATTGCTAGAACTGTTTTCAGAACCAACTTGGGTAAACGATCTTGACCTCATGGTGTTGGTCGCATGATTCTTGCGTGCATTAAAGAGGCTCGTCCGTCTCAGTGGACTAAAAATGTCCTTGTCTTTGCTGCACCCGCGGCGCTTGGTGTTCTTAATGAATGGTCCTCGCTTGGTAAGACTCTCGTGGTCTTCGCAGCTTTCTGCATGGTTGCTAGTGGTACGTACTACTGGAACGACATCATGGATGTCGAGCAAGATCGACAACACCCGAAGAAGCGAAATCGTCCCATAGCAAGTGGCGCTGTGCCTCTTTCAGTGGCACGAATCATTGGTTCAATTCTTTTAATTAGTGGCCCAGTGCTTGGCTACGTTGTGCGTCCAGCCGCTGGAGGAATCATTGCCTTGTACGCGGGCCTCACAATTGGCTACAGCACATGGTGGAAGCATGTTCCACTGCTTGATTTGTCACTAGTGGCCAGTGGTTTTGTGCTTCGTGCCATGGTGGGAGCAGCTGCGACTCAAACGCCGATGTCCATGTGGTTTGTTCTGTGCATCACCTTTGGTTCGTTTTTTATTGTGACCGGAAAACGTTTCGCAGAATTGCTGGAGCTAGGGGAACAGGCAACAGTTACTCGTACATCATTGAAGTCGTACACGCTTGTTTACTTACGACAATTGTTAGTTGTCTCATGTACTGCAACAGTTGTGACATATTGCATGTGGGCTTTTGAGAATGCCGCAATCGCACATGAATCCATTCCGTTTCATGGTTTGTCGATTGTTCCCATGGTGCTCGCTTTACTGCGATATCTATTGGTATTGGAAAATGGCGGCGGCGGCGCTCCCGAAGAAGTGTTTTTCAACGATCGTTGGATACAGGCCTATGGCGCTGTGTGGACCATCGTGTACGGTCTAGCGGTCTACGCCTCGTAAAGAACCGGGCATTGACCTCTGTTGAATGAGGGCACCGTCTAGAATTTGACCCATGGTTATGCAGCGTTTATCAGGGTGGGGTCGTACTGCCTGGACTGTTGCTGATCTCGTTCACACGACAGAGGTGGATGTCGTGCGATCAACTCTTGGTACAGCAGGAGAGCGCGGGGTGATTTCTCGAGGCCTTGGTCGCTCGTACGGTGCTGCCGCCCAGAATGCCGGCGGAATTGTTCTTGAAATGACGTCTGAAAATGACCCAATGGGTATTGATGCAGACTTTGATCCGATGTCGGGTCTACTCACCGTGGCTGCAAGTGTCAGTA
>Ga0114977_10003193_pt1 | contig 10515 bp, 8 predicted proteins | sample S_130805_MF_Meta_FD_87026 | JGI IMG/M metagenome (GOLD analysis project Ga0114977, IMG submission 87026) | Freshwater microbial communities from Lake Simoncouche, Canada to study carbon cycling - S_130805_MF_MetaG | ecosystem: Environmental > Aquatic > Freshwater > Lake | place: Lake...
GCGTGCGTCAACATCCTCGCCGATGTGTCCTCGATGATGGTGGTACATCCATCGCTGCCAGCACGCTCTCTGAAAGAGTTCATCGAATACGCAAAAGCGCGCCCCGGAAAAATCAATTGGGGCTCTTCAAGCGCGGGTGGCACCGCAACGCTGGGCATGCAATACCTGACCCTCAAAACCGGCCTCGATATGCTGCTGGTGTCCTACAAAGGTGCCGGCGGCGTCGCCACGGCGCTGGTCTCCGGCGAAGTGTCGGTGGCATTTGTCGCTGTCCCGCCGACCGTCAGCTTCGTCAAAAACGGCCAGCTGCGGGCACTCGCCGTGCGCAGCGCCAAACGCCTCGAACTGCTACCCGACGTACCGAGCATGGCAGAGCTCGGCTACCCCGATTTGACCAACGATTCCTGGCAGGGATTTTTTGTAAGTGCGCGCACACCAGCGCCCATCATCGCGCGGCTCAACAGTGCCGCGCGCAAAACCCTGGCGGATGCCAAGGTAGTGGAACGCCTAAAAATCGGCGCTGCCTCGATCATCGACACCGAAACCCCGGAAAAATGCAGGGCCTTCGTCAAGGAACAAACCGCCTTTTGGTCGAAACTCGTCAAACAGGTTGGCCTCGAGGGCACGCTGTAATGCCGGCCACTTTGTATTCCCTTTGATCAATACGGGCAGGGTTCTCATGAGTACAACATCAGGTGAAAGCGTTTCTTCCAACCTCAAATCTGCCGTCCCAGCACGACCAGTGGCGCTGGTCACCGGGGCCTCGTATGGCATCGGCGCGGCAGTTGCCGCCGGCCTTGCCGAAGATGGCTACGACCTCGCCATCTTCGACCTCAACGCGGCGACGCTAGCCACCACACGGGCGCGGGCCGAGCAGGCTGGCGCGCGCGTTGCGGCGTTACCGCTCGACCTGCGCAACCAGCAGAGCATCGAGACGGCACTCGCCGCGGCACTCGATGCCCTCGGGAGGGTCGATGCCCTGGTCAACAATGCAGGCGTACCGCTGCCGGTAGCGGCGCTCGATGTAACGCGTGAGGATTGGGAAAAAATCATGGCGGTCAATCTGACTGGCACGTTCTTCATGACGCAGGCGGTCGGCCGCTACATGGCGCAAACAAAACGGGCGGGCGCGATCGTCAGCGTCGCCTCCTCACATGGCGTGGTTGGTGCCGCCGGTCAGGCGCCATACGGGATTTCAAAAGCTGCGGTCATGCACATGACACGCATGCTAGCCATTGAGTGGGCCGAAAAGGGTATCCGCGTCAATGCCGTCGCGCCAGGCAAGATCGAAACCGATTCACCGGAGCGGCAAGCCAACCAGATTGATCCGGGAAAGCGCGCCCGCATGCTGGCACGCATTCCGGCTGGACGTTTTGGCAGCGCCGCAGAAGTTGCCGGCCTGATCCGGTATTTGCTGACACCGCAGGCGGCGTATATCACCGGGCAAACCGTGGTGCTCGACGGTGGCACCACGGTGCAATAACACGCCGGACTACCGGCGGCCGACGATTAATTCGGCGGCAGTTCAATCGGCAGCGCCATACCGATTTTTTTCTCCAGGGCACGCTGATAGACCAGATTCGCCAGTGCCACATCCTGGCTCGCCATACCCTGCGTGATGATCAATACGCGCTGCGCTGCGTCGGTGCGGCCCGGATGTTTGCCGCTGACCACTTCGGCGACTGTCGCATCGACCCAGCCCGGCGCCTCGGCACCGAACAATTCGGTGAGTTCCTTCTGTAACTGGGCGCGGCTGTCGACCACGAAGAGATCGGATTTCTCCGCCAGGTCGCGTCCGGGCTCGGCGCTGTCCAGCGTCGCCACCACGGTACCGGGGCCGACCCAGGATTCTTCGAGCATGGCACGCGCGCTGTTGGTAGCGGTCAAAACCAGATCGGCGCCGCGCACAGCCTCCTCGATACTGTCGACTGGTCGCGCGTTGACGCCGTAATTCGCCTTCGCCCTGGTGGCAAGTGCGGTGCGCGTTTCAACGCGTCGTGAAGCAATGCGCACGTCCTTCAGCTTGAACAGGCGCGTGTAGTATTCAAGCGCCGTGGTCGCCAAACGCCCGGCGCCCACCAGTGCCAACGTGCCGGCATCCTTGCGCGCGAGTTTGTGCGCGGCCATGACGATGGAGGCCACCGTGCGCTGCGCGTAGGTCCAGGTTTCATCAACCAGTGCGAGCGGCCGCGAGCTCTCGACGTCCACCAGCATGACAAAGCGCGTCGCATCCTGCGAGGTTTCATCGGTCGCGTTGTGGGAAACGAAACGAAAGCCACCGACCGACGCCTCGTCGAGTATGCAGGCCTTGAGGTGGTAGTGATTCTCGAAGCGATCGCGCATATTCATGTTCGGCGGCACCGGCCAGCGCACCTTGCCGGCGGCGTCCTGTGCGACGACGCGCGAAATTTCAGCCAGCACGTCGTCGGGGGTGATCAGTTGATGGCATTGTCTGGCAGTGAGATAGAGCAGCGGCATGGGGGTTCAGGCTTTCCAGAAGAAGGGGTTGGATTAAACCGGCTTTAATCGATCTTGATGCCGGCTTTCTTGATCACCGGCCCATAAATTTCATTTTCCGATTTGAGCACGGCGGCGAATTGTTCGGGCGTATCGGTTTGCACCTCGAAACCGATTTGCGCCACGCGCTGCTGCATGTCCGGCGCTTTCAATGCAGCAATGATGGCGTTATTCAGTTTGATGATAATTTCACGCGGCGTGCCGGCCGGCGCCACCACACCATAACGACCAACCACGGGGGGCATTTGCACGCCGGCTTCGTTAGCAGTCGGCAGATCCATGGCCGCCGCAGGACGTTTGCTGCCAAGCGTTGCCAGCAAACGCAGGCGGCCGTTTTGGGCGTGCGGTAAAGCCGGAATAAGGTCTGCAAACATCATGTCGATTTCACCCGAAACCACGGCGGTCAGCGAAGGCCCGGTGCCTTTGTAGGGAACATGCACCATCTCTGCGCCGATCGCCATGCGAAACAACTCGGCGGTGATATGCGAGGTCGCACCACTGCCCGACGAACCATAGCTCATCAGATTTTTCTTTGTGTTGGCGAGCTTGACCAGTTGCGGCACGGTTTTCACGGGCACGCTTGGATTGACTGCAATCACGTATGCGGTCAGCGCCATTTGCCCAACCGCAACGAGATCCTTTTGCATGTTGTAACTGATCTTCGGATACAGATGCGGCGCCATAATCATGTTGCCGGAGCTGCCGAGATTCAGGTTGTAACCATCGGCCGGCGCCTTTGCCGTCATCTCCATGCCAATGGTGCCGCCGGCACCGCCGCGGTTTTCAATCACTACCGCCTGGCCAAGGAGCTCACTGAGCTTGGGCGCCACCACACGCCCGAGAATGTCAGACGGCCCGCCGGGCGCGAAGCCGATCATCATGCGAATCGGCTTGGTCGGGAAGGGCGGCGTGGTTTGCGCCTGTAGCGCAGGTGCGAGCAGCAGGCCGGTCAAAAATATGCTCAGAGTAACGGGGGTTTTCATAGTGCGTTCCATGGAAGAAAGAGTCATCCAGACTCAAAGCAATTATCGTGACAGCCGCCAGACGCCCTGGCAGCGCGCTGCAAAGCGATCACTGCACCACGCCGGCCCGCCGCACGCACACTCGCGGTGCAACAACCCGCTGCACGATGATGTTAGCGCGGCTCTTCGTAGAGCTCGATTTTATTCCCGTCGGGGTCGGCAACGTAAATCGTGCGGCCGTAAATACCGTCGTGCAAACCCTGAAAAAATTTCACACCAGCCGCTTGCAAACGCGCCGACAGCGCATCAATCCCGCTGACACGAAACGCGATGTGATCGATTTGCGGCGCGTCGCCGGGCCCGCCGGTGGTCAGAGCGATGCCCTGTTTGAACGGCACGAAGGGGCGGCCGTCGGTGAGCGGCTTGGCGTTGCGGCCGGTGAATCCCAGCAGTCCCTCATAGAATTTTTTCGACGCATCGAGATCGCGCACTTGTAACAGCATATGCGCAAAACCAAAGATCTTCGGCGGCTTTACGGTCGGCGCCGCCACTGGTGCGGCGTCCGGTTCATTGTCGATACCCAGACGGCCGTCGCGGCCCCAGCTGTCTTTGGCCACATCATGAATGATGACATGCAAATGTTCGGAACCCGCACCCGCGTGTTCGACCATCGCCTCGGTGATCGCAGCCACCAGCCGCCGCTTTTGATTGACGCTGCGCCCCGGCCATAAATCCACTGTAACTACCGGCATAAACCGCCTCCGTTATTCCAAAACATCAAACTATGTGCGACGCACGCGCGCCAGCAAACCTTTGAGGTCCAGCCCGGTTATACCCATCGCCGCCGCACCGCGTCCGCCATCACGATAATTCTTGCCGGTCAGAATCTCGGCGAGCTTGAAAAGATTGTCTGCCGCGGGCACGGCGACCCCGGCGATTTTTGCAATCGCCCTGAAGGGCAGCAGGCCGTGGCCGAAGTCCTCGAGATAATACCGATGCTGCAGCGAGCCAGGTGCCTTGATGCGACTATTGGCAACGCCAGACGAAATCGCCGCCGCAAAATCAGTACTGTCGGTGATATTTTTTTCGACCGTGCCGATCGCCTGCATTTCCTCGATCAGATTGGGCAGGCGATGACCGCAGGCCAGCGCCACTGCGCGCCGCTCGTCATCGAGTGCCCGCATCACGCGCGCCACGCCGGGCGTCATACCCTCGGCGTAGAAGGTGTAATTACCGGCGGTGGCTTCGATCCACGCCGCGCCGAGTATGGCGCCAGGCGGATGCAACACCATGTTGACATTGCACAGGCCGGAGAACAGCACATCGGCGACCGGCTTCGCACAGGGAAAAAGCGCTATGGCGGCTTCTACCGCGCGTTCACTGCCGGGCAAGGCCGCCACCCGCACCTGGCGCGCCCGCCCGCTGATGTTGACGCGCTGCGGCTGACTCTTGCGCGCGACATAGGTGAGCGTGGAAAACTCCGCAACTGGCGGCACATCGGCACGCTGCTTACGGAAGGTGGTTTCGAATTCGAACGCACCACCGGTATGCCCGGGATTGAGTACCACCGGTACATCGGCACGCGCACCGGCCTGCGCCAATGCAATCGCCACCACTGCGTGTGAAATGGTCGGCAGGGCGATGACGATCGCCGCGCAACCATCAATCGCCGCCCGCAAATCGGCGGTGATCAAAAGCGGCCGCGCCAGCCCCGCACCGAACACGCCCTCATGTTCAACACCGCCAAGACGCCGGAACGCTTCGAGCGTGGTCGCCGAACGGTTCCAGAGCTGCACCTCGTGGCCCGCCTGCGTCAGCTCGACCACCGCCGCCGCCCCGCCGGCCCCCGCGCCCAGAACCGCAACCCGCATTGCTATCGCACAACCAGTAAACGGTCAGTGTCGGCGTAATCAGACAACAGCTCGCAGCCGCTTTCCGTCACTAACATCATGTCCTTGTTCTGCATGCCGTAGCCATAACCGGTTTGATAACACAGCGGCTCGACGCCCAGCACCATGCCGGCTTCGATCTGCGCGTCACCCGTTTTGCCGATCTCTGGCGTCTTGCCGATATAAGGGTCTTCGTGCAAATGCAGACCGATGCCGTGCCCGACAAAAGAAATCGGCGGCAGATTCAATTCCGACAGCTTGCGGATGAAGGCCTCATAAATCGCGCGGCAACTCGCGCCCGGCTTGATCATGTCCATCAGCAGATATTTGCATTCAACGAGGTTTTGCCAGATTTTTTCGGCGTGCGCCGGCGCGCGCTGCACGACGGCGGTGCGACAAACGCCAGCCTGATAACCCGCAATCACAGAAAAAATCTCGACCCGGCAAACGTCTTCAAGCTGCAATTTGCGCCCGCTCGGGCCGACGTTGGGCAACTGGCTGCGCTCGCCGGTGGCGACGATCATCAGCTTAAAGTGCTCGGCGCCCAGCGTGTAGATATTTCGCGTCATGTGCGCGGCGATATCCATTTCCGTGTCGCCGGTTTTAACAGCAGCCAAGGCATCAGTGATCGACTGATCGGCGATGCGCGACAAGCGGCGCAACAAAACAATTTCATCCGCAGTCTTGATTTGACGCAGGCGGGCGAGGATCGCTTCATTGCCGCTGAACTGCGCTTTGGGCAACTCACGCGCAAGCCGCGCAAAATCGCCCGCCGGCAGGTAATCCATTTCAATGCCGATGCGCGCCGCCTCAAGACCGAGGTCTTTCAACTGGCTGGCGAGCACCGCCATCGCGCTGTCGGTGAATTCGGCCCAGATGCGTGACGGCGTATCCGGCTCGCGCCGCTTGATGGTGGTGGCTTCCATGTCGACGCCGAAAATCGCCGTCTTGCCATCGGCAGTGACGATCACCATCGCGTGACGATGCCGGATCAGGGGCTGCGAGGGCACGACAAAGCCGGTGAGGTAAGCAAAGTTCTCCGGTGAGCAGGAGATCATGGCGTCGAGGCCCGCGTTCTGCATGGCCTTGACTTGTTTGGCGACGATTTCTGGTCTCATGTTTTATGCCGTCGTACGATATTGTTCAATTTTGGCTTCGTCCACCGCGATGCCCATGCCCGGCGTCATCGGCACTTCGATCGCGCCATCGACAAATTTCATCGGCGCGACGAGCAGATCGTCCTTGTAATAAATGCCGGCGATACGACCGTTCTGAAATTCAGCCGGCGTCGACACCGGAATCACGCAGGAGAGCGTCGCAGCGGGTGCGGCAGCAGCGAACTGCACGTTGGCAAGATTACCGACTCCGGTTTCGATCGAGCCGTTAACATTGCAGATGATGCCCGCTGCACGACACACCGCAGCCACTTCCATCGCACGATACAGACCACCGGGTTTAGTGGTGTAGATCGACACAATATCAATCGAATGCTGTTCGGCAATCTGCATTGCATCGTGGGCGTTCCACGCCGACTCATCGGCCATCACCGGCGTGTCGAGTGCGCGCGCCACTTCGGCGATACGTTCGATACCCATGCACGGCTGTTCCGCATATTTAAGGCGCTGCTTTTCCATTTCACGCAGGATCACCACCGCTTCGCCGGGCGTTTTGTAGCCCTCGTTGGCATCAACGCAAATATCGATGTCGGGTCCGGCGGCGTTACGCACTGCACGCACCATGTCGATATCGCGTTTGGCATCGACACCGATTTTTACCTTGATGGTCTTGATGCCTTCCTTGACGACCTGCGCGACTTCCTTCTCTGCATCGGCAATCGCAATCAGACCGATCGAATGTGTGACAGGCACGCGGGTACGCGCACAACCGCCGAGCAGGATATGCACCGGCACATTGAGCGTTTTCCCGGCCAGATCATAGGCGGCAAATTCGACCGCCGCCTTGGCGTATGGGTAACCGCGAATGATGGCGTCCATGCGCGCGTGCAACTCGACGATGTTGGTTGCATCCACGCCCTTGACGGCCGGCGCGAGATAACGCGCGATGACCAGCTCGACGATCGCCGCCGACTCACCGAAGTAACGGCCAAATTCGCCGCCCCAGTCTTTGAGGGCTGCCGCCTCACCCCAGCCGATGCGGCCGTCTTCGTCGGTCATTTTGGTCAGGATATAGCGGCCGATCGGTTCGGTCAGGCCGGTCCATTTGTGTTCGCGCCGTGTCGGCAATTGCACGACAACAGTTTCAAGGGAAGTAATGCGGCTCACGGTGTACTCGTGAAAAAGTCGTTCGGAAAGTGGAGGGGAAATGCCTGGAAATGCGCGGGGAATTTCTGTGTGCAGTTTATCGGTGATGCTGCAGCGGCGCAATCATGAAGCGGCATGAGCACGCGCATGTTGGATCAATTGCCAGAGGCGCGGCTGCGTCAGCGGCAAGGCATTGGTCTTGACACCGAACGCCGCCAGCGCCGACGCGACCGCATTGGCGATCACACCGCCGACCGGAATGACGCCGCCCTCGCCCGCGCCTTTGACGCCGAGCGGGTTGAGCGGTGACGGATATTCTTCGAGCGCAACACAGCGGATACGCGGGAAGTCGAGCGCACAAGGCAGCAAATATGCCGCCAGCGAACCGGTCAGCAACTGGCCTTCATCATCGTAGACCATGCTTTCGAGCAGTGTGCCACCGAGACCCTGCACGATCGCGCCTATGGTCTGCCCGTGCAATGTATTGGGATTCAAAATGCGGCCGACATCCTCGACTGCCACGTAATCAAGCACCCTGACCTCACCGGTCTGCGCATCCACCGTGACATGCGCGGCATGCGCGCCGTAACTATAGGTGCGCTTCACATTGCTGAAGGTGCCTGCGGCACTAAAACCAGTTGCCGACAACTCAGACAGCGGCACGCGCCGCGAGCCGACCTGCACCGCGCGCAGACCGTCGACCACCGCGACGTCGGCGGCTACGGTCACAAATTTCGCCGCCGCCGCTTCGCGTATTGCGGCCTGCAGATTCTGCGCGGCGATCAGGATCGCCGAACCGCCCATCACGGAGGCGCGCGAGCCAAAGGAACCAAAGCCCTCGCTGATACCGGTAGTCGAGCCATGATGCACAGCGGCGATATGCTCGAAGGGAATCTCCAGCGCATCAGCCGCAATCTGCGCAAACACCGTTTCGAGTCCCTGCCCGACAGCCGATGCCCCAACGGTCACCGTCACCCGACCGTCCGCCCCAAGATCGAGCCGCGCATTTTCACGCGGACCGGCCGAACCGCCCTCGACATAACAGCCGATACCGATGCCGTGATACACGCCATCGATCTTCCGGCCCTGCAAAGCGGCCTTCGCCGGCCAGTCAAATTCCGCCAAACAACGGTCGAGCGTCACGCGATATTCACCGCTGTCGAACTCGCCGCCACCGCCAAACGGCTGCATCTGCGGAATGGCATAAGGAATCTCCGCCGCGCTAACGAGATTGCGCTGGCGCATCTCGACGCGATCGATGCCGAGATCCGCCGCAGCGAGATCAATCAGACGCTCGCGGCAGAAATCCGCTTCGTAGCGACCGGGCGCACGATAAGTGCCCGCCGGTGTCTTGTTGCTGACATAGAGCGTGACCTCCATGTTGACCGCCGGCACCCGATAGGGCCCCGGCAGCATCTGCGCCAGATTGCGCGGCGGCGTCGCCGCATTCGGCCGCGCATACGCACCGATATTGCTCCAGGCATTGCCGCGCAAACCAAGTATGGTGCCGTCGCGCCGGCAGGCGATCTCGACTTCGCATTCGACTTCGCGCGCATGCGACGATGCCATCAGATGTTCGCGCCGGTCTTCGACCCATTTGACCGCTGCGCCGAGCTTGCGCGCCGCAAACGACACCAGAAAATCCTCGGGGAAAAATTCGCCGCGTACCCCAAAACCACCGCCGATGTCGGTTTCTATCGCATCCACTGCCGAGAGCGGCAGACCAAGCATGCGCGCGAGTTCGGCCCGTACTGTAAACGGCACCTTGGCGGCCCCCGACAAAGTCAGATGACCGCGCGTCGCATCCCATTCAGCCAACAGGCCACGTGCCTCGATTGGAATCGCGGTATGGCGATGCACGTTAAAGGTTTCGCGCCGCGTGTAGTCGGCGTCGCGGAAGGCCTGCTCGATATCCCCGCGCACGGCGCGCAACACGGTGGCGCGATTGCTGCCGCATTCGGCGAAGAGCAAGGCGGCGTCACCGGCCAGACCGGCGCGCCCGGTGACCGCCGGCAACGCGTCGATTTCGATACCCACCGCGTTGGCTGCATCTTCGGCGAGCGCAGCGCTATCGGCGACCACCAACGCCAGCGGCTCGCCGACGTAACGCACCTTGTCGTGCGCGATCACTGGCTGCAGCACATGATCGAGGCTGCCCTGCGCTTCGGCGCGCACTGAAATGGCGGGTATGGTGGGGCCAAGATCGGCCGCCGTGATCACCGTGCGCACACCGCGCATGGCCAGCGCCGGCGCGGTATCGATGGCGCGCAGAAGGCCGTGGGCAACGGCGCTACGCACCACGGCGGCATGCAACAAACCAGCGTGCTGCAAATCATCGACGTACTGGCCGCGGCCGCGCAAAAAACGCAGGTCTTCAATACGTTCAAACGGGCTGCCGATGCAGGCGTCGCGCCGCGTTGAAGCGGGTCTGGTCAACGGCCGGCCTTGTAGGCAGCGCGCGCTTCGAGCACTGCCTCGACGATACCCATATAACCGGTGCAGCGACACAGGTTGCCGGAGAGCGCGGTGCGTATACGCTGCTCGTCGCAATCCGGTTCGGCCAGAAGCAGCGCATGCGCCGTCATCAACATGCCGGGCGTGCAAAAACCGCACTGCAACGCATGGTGACGGCGAAACGACGCCTGCAAAGGTGCAAGTGTGTCGCCATCCGCGAGGCTTTCCACCGTTTCGATCTGCGCACCGTCGGCCTGTACCGCCAGCATCAGGCAGGCGCGCGTGCTCTTGCCGTCGACCAGCACCGTGCATGCGCCACACACGCCATGCTCGCAGCCGACGTGCGTACCGGTGAGGCGGCACTGGTGCCGCAGGAAATCCGCCAGCGAGACGCGCGTCTCGACTTGCGCGTCTACGGGCTTGCCGTTGACA
>Ga0114977_10003195_pt1 | contig 10512 bp, 11 predicted proteins | sample S_130805_MF_Meta_FD_87026 | JGI IMG/M metagenome (GOLD analysis project Ga0114977, IMG submission 87026) | Freshwater microbial communities from Lake Simoncouche, Canada to study carbon cycling - S_130805_MF_MetaG | ecosystem: Environmental > Aquatic > Freshwater > Lake | place: Lake...
ACCGGAACGCGGGCGATATCAGGCTCAACCGCGATTAAGTTTAGGAATTTGTGCATCGCGGCGACCCCATCGAGCAGCCCCTCGTCAAAGTTAATATCAATAATGGCTGCACCGTTCTCGACCTGCTGTTTCGCGATGGTAAGCGCGCTGCCGTAATTTCCCGCTTTGATTAAATCGCGGAAAATTTTGGAGCCAGCGACATTGGTCCGCTCACCAATACTTACAAATGAAGCTGCACCGCCCGTTAGGTTTAAGGCTTCAAGTCCAGCGAGGCGTAAAGCCGCGGGAGGATGACTGAGGGTGTGCGGTTTGCAGTTTATAGTGCGTCGACGAATGGCCCGAATGTGATCGGGAGTTGTGCCACAGCACCCGCCCAAAACATTGACCAAACCATCGCGCGCAAAGGTTTCGAGAATAGCCGCGGTGTCTTCAGGGCCTTCTGGGAATCCTGTTGGGGATAGAGGGTTGGGTAAGCCTGCATTGGGGTAGCAAGAGACCGCTATATCACTTTTTCGAGCGAGCTCTTCGATGTGTGGGCGCATCTGCGCGCCGCCTAAGGCGCAATTTAATCCTACCGAGAGGGGGTTCGCGTGGCGTACTGTATTCCAGAAGGCTTCGACGGTTTGTCCAGTGAGGGTGCGTCCTGAGGCATCCGTAATGGTGCCTGAAATCATTAAGGGTACGCGGCACTTGCGTACTTCAAATGCTTCGTCGATAGCAACGAGTGCAGCTTTGAGTACTAAGCCGTCAAAAACGGTTTCGCAGAGAAGGATATCAACCCCAGCATCCAAGAGGGCATCAACTTGTTCGCGATACGCATCACGGACTTCATCGAAAGTAATGTCGCGCTTGCCTGGATCGCTCACGTCGCGACCCATCGACAACGTTTTATTGGTTGGACCGATGGCACCAGCGACGAAGCAAGTTCTACCTGGCTGTGCGGCTTCGACTGTTTTGCAGGCACGCCGAGCGACAGCTACCGCAGCTTGATTGATTTCACGGACAAGGTGGGTAAGTTCATAGTCGGCTTGCGCAATCGAGGTACCGTTAAAGGTGTTGGTTTCAACAATGTCTGAACCCGCTTCAAGGTATGCCTGGTGAATCGACTCAACGATTTCCGGGCGTGTCAGTACAAGTAAGTCGTTGTTGCCTTTTAAATCCCGAGAGTGATTTCGAAGAATGTCGCCGCGGTAGTCAGCCTCGCTGAGCTTACGCTGTTGAAGCATGGTGCCCATGGCGCCGTCTAAGTAGACAATACGCTCCGCAAGGAGGGCCTGTAGACGCTCCCCTGCTGGGTTTAATGGCAGTTGTGCCAACATGCTTCCCTTAACCCTGCCGTCTGTCCCGCCACGGTCAAGGTTGGGTCGTGTCATCCACGATTCTGTTCGAGGGTCGGGGGCTTTTTAGCCCGAACCAGGTCCTGGGCGCGGTACAGAACAATCCGCTTTTCAAAGAACTTCTCATCCCCGCTCAGTAAAGGTTGAAGCTCTAAGCTATGGCTCGGCTTAATCCCGATACCTGCAAACTCTGCTGCGGGATCGCCGCCTTGCCAGTACAGGATACCATTGGGTAGAGAATTTCTCTCACCTCGGTGTACGAGCTGTTTGGTATTGGCAATAAACTCGGGGAGGCTGCTCACGGCACGGCCAGTTATAAAATCATGTTCATGGCGCAACGTCTCTGCTCGCGCATTACGCACATCCACATTTCTCAACCCGAGCCGTACAACGATGTCATGCACGCAGGCAATTTTTTTGCCAACGGAGTCAACCAAGGTAAATTCGGCCTGCGGGTAGAGTACGGCAAGGATGAGCCCTGGGAATCCACCACCTGTACCAATATCAATCACACGCGTCCCTTTCATGAGCTTCAGCATGCGTATGGCCGCAATACTGGGTGCGTAGTGGTGCCACTCGAGTGCGTCGATATCTTTGCGGGAGACTAAATTAACTTTAGCGTTCCACTCCCGGTGCAGCGCAGCCATCGCACGAAGTTGCTCCCAGGCAGGTGCAGGTACTTCAGGGAAGAGAGGAATGATACGGTCCACAGGGTTTTCTGTCCCGAAAGCCTGCGGCACTAAAGCCTAAAGCATCTCAGGCTTGCGCCGTGTCGACGCCAGGACCTACGGTTAAGTATGCTCTCCCATGTTGTTCTGTTCTGGCTTAAGCCTGATTTGACTGAAGCCCAGCGTGCTGACTTCAGGGTACAGGTGAATACCTTGGCGACCATCCCTGGGGTCATTCAATGCCATATCGGCACGCCTTCTTCCACCGATCGTCCTGTGATCGACCGCACGTATTCGGTCGGCCTCAACCTTATCTTCCCAAGTATGGCGGCGCACGACGTTTACCAAGTTCATCCCGTTCACCTCGCGTTCGTCGAGAAGTGTAAGTCGATGTGGACGAAGGTCGTTATTTACGACTTCGAATAAGTTGCTCGGATTATTTCACCCAAAGAAAAACCCCGTCGAGTGACGGGGTTTTTCTTTGGGGGCTAAGGCCGATTAGGCTTTAGGTACAATCTGCACGCTGCGGTGCTCACGATCCCACTTCACGATACCTTCGGAGAGAGCGAAGAGAGTGTGGTCGCGGCCCATGCCAACGTTACGGCCTGCACGCATACGTGTACCGCGTTGACGGAGAAGGATTGAGCCTGCGGTGGCGAATTGGCCACCGTAGAGCTTAACGCCGAGTCGCTTGGAGTTGGAATCGCGGCCGTTCGAGGACGTTCCGCCGCCTTTCTTTGTTGCCATGGCAGTTCAGGGAGGGGTTAAGGGTGAAAAATAATTAGCCTTGGATGGATTCAATCTTAACGACTGAAAGTTCCTGGCGATGTCCGCGACGGCGATAGTAGCCCTTACGACGGCGGTGTTTGAAAATGCGGATTTTGTCGCCGCGCTTATTTTCTAAAAGCTTCGCGGTAACTTTAGCACCTGCAACGAGAGGGGTGCCGATTTTAGCAGCTGCGCCTTCGCCGAGGAAAACCACTTTATCAAAAGTGATTGTGTCCCCCTCCTTGGATTCAGGGAGTTGGTTGATGGTTAAGATGTCGCCTTGTTTAACAGTGAACTGGCGACCGGAGGTAAGAATCGTGGCCTTCATGGCAGTCGGAAGGTCGAGCAAAGGGTTCACGGGGTACTTGGCAAGGGATTTTCTCATGGTTTTGGCCTTTTCCCCCGGGCCAAGACCCCGCACCCTAAGGGGGTGAACCCTTTTCACCCCCCATTCCCTCCTTCCGACGACCTTCGGGCCCGCTTGGACCGTAACTTAAGCAAAGGGCCTAAGATCGGGGCATCGGCCTTTGTTCATCCCCGGGCGGTTGTGGAGGGGGCGGTCACCTTAGCCGCTAAATCAAGCGTTTGGCCCTGTGCTGTCCTCCGGGGCGACATCGAGTCCATTACGGTTGGCGAAGGCACCAATATCCAAGATGGCGCCGTCGTCCATGTGGCTGACGGCCTGCCCGTAAAGATTGGCGCATACGTTACCGTCGGGCATTTGGCCATGATCCACGCCTGTGAAATTGGTGATGGGTGTTTAATCGGTATGCATGCCACCTTGCTCGATGGGTGTGTGATTGGTGCTCGCTCGATTATCGGCGCAGGTGCCTTGGTTACGAAAGGTACGAATATTCCGCCCGGCTCGTTGGTCTTGGGTGCGCCCGCCAAAGTTGTGCGAAGTTTAACCGCAGAGGAACAAGCAGAACTTCCGAGTTGGGCAGAGAAATATGTGATTGTTGCGAGCCATCACTCGCGCTGGCACTGATGTCGACGGTTACTGAAAACACTTTAACCCAAGCGTCCTGGTCTTCGCGGCGCGCAAAACACCATGCCCGCGTGGATGGTCTTACGGAAGCACGTCGTCTGCGGGCGGCCGCAGGGAAGGCTCACCCGGTCGAAGATTTTCTTTTTACCTATTACCCATTTCGCATTGGAGCTTTGCGGCGCTGGTCACCTGGCTGGGGCGTTCAGCTTGAAGCTGAATCGATACCCGAAGGGGAAGGGTGGTGGCAGTTCGGTGTCGCCGGGTTGCGTGTAGCCGAAAAAGAACGAGATGCGACGGCGCTCAAGCTTGCCGAATTTATACGAAATCTCTGCGTCGCCGTGGCTGGGCGCCCCGCGCACCATGGATGCTTTGGTCTACACGAATGGGCGATGGTTTATCGCTCCACAGAAGCACGTCGCCATGCGAGTTGGCCACTTCGCCTTTCGCCGACAGCGACAGATGCGGTCGTAGAATCTATGCCCGTACGCTGTACGCACTTTGATGCTTTCCGCTTCTTTACGCCTGATGCGCGTCCGCTCAATCGACTTCAGCCAGACTTGGCTAGTCGTATCATGAATGAGCAACCGGGCTGCATCCATGTGACGATGGATCTCTATAAATGGGCGATGAAGTTGCGTCAGCTCATCCCCTCAGAGCTGGCTGCGGATGCCTTTGATTTAGCCATGGATGCCCGCAGCGTTGATATGCGTGCAAGCCCCTACGACTTCTCGGCCTTAGATTTTAAACCTATCTATATAGAGACTGCAGAAGGGCGCACTGAATACGAAGTAGAGCAACGGCGACTCGCTGCCTTGGCAGCGCCGATCCGCGCTCAACTTATTTCAGTCTGCGACCGAATCCTTGCGGGTTGAACTTAGGGCAGGCGAATCACCCAGATGTCTTTGTACTCCACTCGGCATCCTGGGTCGTGAGCTTGCAGTGCAAAAGTGCCTGAACCAATGCGTCGGCCCTCCATGCCCGCAGGGGGCGTCCAGCCAGGGGGTTCGGTAAAGTCGGTCGTCAGCTTTCCATCAATCCACATTTGAACATGTTTCCCTTGGACGCGAATACGGTACTCAAACCAAGTGTCGTCAGGAGCTGCGGGCTGATCCATGACGTCTTTGATCGCATAGAGTCCGCCTGTTTTGCGTGCGTCTGCATGCGACGCGTTGACTTGCGCCTCATAGCCAGCCGATGGCCAGCCATTGGGCTGGTAGCGTGTATGGAAATAAATGCCGGAATTGGCTTTAGCGTGGGTGCGAACTTTTGCACTTAACTCAAAGTTCTTAAATGCGGCTCGGCCGTCAGGACCGACATAGTAGAGGTGTCCCCGTCCGCCACGGATCTGGATTTCGCCATCGGCGACCGTGAAGGCATTGGCACTATCTTCGGAAGCCTTCCAGCCCGCTAGTGACTGTCCGTCAAAAAGAAACTCTCGTTCGTATTCAGCGCCACTTTTAAACACGCAACAACCCGCTACAAGGAAGCAGGCAGCCAAAAACACGGCGAATAGTGAACGCATGCACCATTCTTTGGGCATAGCCTGTCCGGGTCAAGACGAGCGATAGTTCATTTCCGAGAGTCGCTTCTTCAATGTCGAGCGATTCATCCCGAGAATCACGGAGGAACGGAGATGATTTTCGCGCGTTTCCGTCAGCGCGCGCAGGATCATTTCCTTTTCGATAATCGAAAGAATATTCTGCGCCTCGGCGCTACGTACCTTTTGGTAGAGGGTGTCGTAGAGCGACGCCAGATCGACTTCTACGGATTCGGGCTCGGGCATTACCGAGCCTGAACCACTCTTCGTGCCTTTGCTTGAAGCTACCCGACGTGGCTCAAGAAGTTCGGCGGGTAAGTCTTTGGCGAGAATGGCCTCTCCTTTGGCGAGGACGCCTGCGCGGTGAATGACATTTTCAAGTTCACGAACATTCCCTGGCCAATCGTGACGTATCAGTAGGTCGAGGGCTTCTGAGGACAGTCGACGGGCACGCAGCTTACGTCCAGCCGTCACACGTTGTAGCATGTAGTCGACAAGCAAAGGAATGTCTTCGCGGCGTTCGCGCAAAGCTGGCAACCGAATCCGAAAGACATTTAAACGGTAGAAGAGGTCTTCGCGGAAAAGACGTTCAGCAACCATCGACTCCAAGTCTTTATTGGTAGCGGCTAAGAGACGCACGCTAATCTTAATCGTTTCCGTGCCGCCGACGCGTTGGATTTCTCCTTCTTGGATCGCGCGCAACACCTTCGTCTGCGTGGGCAGCGACATGTCGCCGATTTCATCGAGGAAAATGGTACCTTTATCGCAGAGTTCAAATTTTCCTAATTTCTGTCCAGTTGCACCAGTGAACGCGCCTTTCTCGTGCCCAAAAAGTTCTGACTCGATGAGATTTTCGGGAATAGCCGCACAATTGACGGCCACAAAGGGGCCTTTGGAGCGGAGTGAGTGACGGTGAATACAGCGGGCGACTAATTCTTTGCCCGTGCCCGACTCGCCCGTGACAAGGACAGTTGCCTCGGAGGCAGCCACTTGTCCGATTGCTTTGAGTACCGACTGCATCGGTTCCGAATTTCCCACGATGCCTTCTTGGTAATCCGCAGGATTAATTTTCGGACGTAGTGATGCGCCGACATTGGCTAAGTCGCGTTGCGCTTGAAGGGCTTTTTCGACGAGGCCAAGAAGCTTTGCCTGGTCAAAGGGCTTCATCACATAGTCGTAGGCGCCAAATTTCATAGCCTCGATGGCTGTCTGGGTTGTCCCGAATGCGGTCATCAGAATTACCATCGTGTTCGGCGTTGCGCCGCGCAGGAGTTGCAACGTTTCAATCCCCGTCATTCCGCCCATGCGATTATCGAGCAGGATGACATTCGGTAAGCCTGTTTTGGCGACAGCCACGCCCGATTCTCCACTGTCTGCTTCCGTTACCGACCAACCTTTACCGGCGAGCGCTCGTCGCAGCGAATAACGCAGATCTTTATCGTCATCGATAATGAGAATTTGAGCTCCTGTCGGAGCAGTTGGGGTGTCCATGATTGTTGTTCAGCACAAGCAGTGCCGTTACGGCTTTAACTAAGGTTTTGTATAAAAATAAGCAAATTTTGAACAAAGATTAAGCTTTTTAATATATAAGTACCTTTACGTCAACAACTTAAATAAAATCTCAGACTAATTTTAGTTCGTGCCGACCATCGAGTCGTCGGATGAGCCGCCCTTCAATTTCCAGCAATGTCAACGCAGCCGCCGATGCATCTGGGGACGCTGAGGCGGCGACGGCGAGGGAATCCGCATCATGGGCTTCGCCGCCGCTAAAGTATTGAAGCCAGGGGTGTGCCTGGACGTCACCGATTGCAGATTGTTGAGCGCCGGCGACTTTTTTGAATTCACCGAGCTCTTCGAGGATTTCATCAACACTCGTAATGAGTGTCGCGCCATCGCGGATCAGTGCATGACACCCGCGACTTGCTGGGCTGTCTGCCCGACCTGGCAAAACGCAAACCGGACGTCCGAGTTCGAGCGCAAAACGTGCCGTGATCAGACTGCCACCTGCCAAATCTGTTTCGATGACGATGACGCAACGGCTGAGTGCGGCCACAAGTCGATTACGCTGCGGAAAGGTTTGTCGGTCGGGTGGACGTCCTAAAGGGAATTCAGAAAGGATACAGCCGCGCTCGGAAATTTTCCTGCGTAATTTCCAGGCATCCGGCGGATGCGTCCGATCCAATCCGTGTCCGAGTACCGCAGCTGTCCATCCTCCGCCTTCCAGGGCGCCTTGATGGGCCGCTTGATCGATGCCTTGTGCAAGTCCGCTGATAATCCACCAATCGCGCTGGGCGAGTTCTGCAGAAAGCCTCCGCGCAAAACTTAATCCATAAGGCGTACACCGTCGTGAACCAACGATTGCAATCGATCGCTCCGGTGGAAGTGCATTGCCCTCAGTATACAAGGCAAGCGGCGGGTCCCACATTGGCGCGAGCGCCTCCGGCCAAGCCACATCTGTGCTTGTTAAAATACGTAATTGTAAATCAGCCGCCCTTTTTTGCTCCGCGCTGACATCAAAATCTCGGCGACGTAAAATTTCGGCTACGGTGGGCCCGATACCTTTAACTTTCATTAATTCCGAAACCGGGGCATGCAGTGCTGCCTGTAGGTTGCCCGCAAAGGCGTCTTGCAGTCGACGAACCGTAACCGGGCCAATCCCGGTTAGGCCATTGAGCAGGATGCGCAGCGTAGCTTCGTCATCAGGGATAGGGTGCACCCCTGCATTGACCCTTTCGCTATCGTCTGCGCAAGGTCGGCGAAAGCCCATCCAGCAGCTGGGTGGTTCTGACCGCGGTTTCACCTTGATGCTGCGTTAACCAGTCAGCTGCTAATGCATGCCAAGTGACGGCAGCGATGGTCGCTTGCAGTGGCGTCATTTTAAGTATGCGCCGTCGGGCAACCACAGAAGCGACGATGCCCGCGAGTAAATCACCAGATCCACCCCGAGCGAGGACGGGACCGCCAAAGGGAATATAGGTTAGGCTATCACCATCAGCGACGACAGTGAGTGGTCCTTTGAGCACAATAATCGCGCGGAGTTTTTTTGCTGCGAGGTGTGCGGCTTCTGGGGTGGCACGTTTGCCCGTCATGCGAAGAAATTCGCCTGCATGTGGAAGCAGAATGCGCTGGGCTGCACCACGGGCATCATGGATGACCTTCGGGTTCAGTGCATCGGCATCTAGGACAGCGATACCGCTGATGCTGCGAGCCGTGGAGCTTGCGAGGGTAATCCCGTTTGTGCCGAGACCACTCCCGAATAACACCGTGTCGGCTCGATGGGCGAGAGCTTTGACTTCGGCTGGCAGGCTGGTTTGTCCGAGCTTAAGTGGAATCCACATTGCCTCAGGCAATGTTAAGGCAGCCTTTGCATGAATGGTAGATGGAACAGCGACAGTGACAAGTCCGGCCCCCGAACGCAGGGTGGCTTCGGCGTTCATGATGACAGCGCCTGGCATGGTGTGTGAGCCGCCAACAATCAGCACGCGACCTTGCGCGCGTTTATCTGTGCGTGCATCGCGGGGAGATGTTAGACGCCCCAATACATTGCGTGTGGCGCAGCGTTTGCCTTCGGCTTTCAGAGGGATCTCAATGTCGACAACGCGAATACGCCCGGCTCTTTTCGCGACAGCAGGAATCAAGAGGGGAGCCTTTAAGCAGCCAATCGATACCGTTAAGTCTGAGCGAAAGCAGGGAGAGTGCCGGTGATCGCTGACTCCACTGGGTACGTCGATAGCAACCCGAAGCCCCGAGATAGATTCGCTCCACTTTAGTAGGTTATGCAGTTTTGGTCCGAGGGTTCCTCGAAAACCTGTCCCCAGAATACCATCCAGGATGACGGTCGGTTCAGGCAGTGCGGGTGCGGTGTTATTTTTCCATACTAAGACGCGGGCACCGTTACGGCGTGCTTTAGCTAGAGCGGCTTGAGCGAGTTCTCCCGCAGGTTCGCCGTCGGCGAGTAAGATAATGAGTTTCCCACCGAGCGCGCATCCAGCGAGGATGGCATCCGCACCATTCTTGCCTTTGCCGGCAAGTACCAGAACGACGCGAGGTTTCCGTCCAAGTTGAATGAGGGTTGCTTCGACGATACCTGTGACAGCTCGCTGCATTAACAAACGCTCTTTACCCGGGTTCTTTTGTAGCCAACGCGCTTCGTCCGCTGCGAATGCCGCACAGCTGAGAACAGGTAAATAGACTGCACTCATTTACGTTGAACGATGGCAACGTATGCTAGAGCCATTCCGCCGTCATGAGAGAGCGATAAAAGAATTTCTGTTCCACCATGAGCCTGGAGCAGCGCAGATCCTTTAGCATCCAAATGTATAATGGGCGCACCTTGTGGACCTTCTAAGACCTCGACGGATGTTAGGTAGAGCGCTTCGCCGATGCCCGTTCCGAAAGCTTTGCTCACCGATTCTTTCGCCGCCCAGCGCGCTGCCAGAGAAGCATCGGGGTCACCCTTTGCCAGGCAGAGTTTTTGTTCTGCATGGGTAAAAACTTTATCGAGAAAGGCCTGTCCGTGTCTCGCCCGAGCGGATGCGATGCGTTCAACCGGGCAGATATCGGTACCAATACCAACGACATTGCCGCCTTGGAGATTCATTTAGGACAGGGCTAGGCGCATTTCTGCGACAGCGGATTGCATGCCGACAAGTAACGCGCGGGCCACAATACTATGACCAATATTCAGTTCATGGATGTGGGGGAGCTGCCGAACAACTTTGGCATTCGCATAGTTGATACCATGGCCGGCGTTGACGATGAGCCCAAGGCGATGTGCTTGCACGCATCCAGCTTTTAAGCGCTCTAGTTCATGTTGGCTTGCTTCAGTGTTTACGCCGTGCGCACGAGCCCAGGCGCCAGTGTGTAACTCAATTACCGGTGCACCCACGGCTACGGCGGCTTCGATTTGACGCGAGTCTGCGTCAATGAATGCGGAGACCTCAATGCCAGCGTGCGAGAGTGCTGACACTGCTTTACGTACACGCTCAAAGTGCCCCACGATATTTAAGCCGCCTTCCGTGGTAATTTCTTGGCGTGATTCAGGTACCCGACAGGCAGCGGCAGGCTTTGACTGCAGCGCAATGGCTACCATCTCGTCCGTGCAGGCTAATTCTAAGTTAAGTCGGCAATGGGGCAGGGAGAGTAAGTTAGTCAAGTCGCTGTCTTGTAGGTGTCGTCGGTCTTCGCGTAGATGAACAGTGATGCCGTCAGCGC
>Ga0114977_10003198_pt1 | contig 10506 bp, 8 predicted proteins | sample S_130805_MF_Meta_FD_87026 | JGI IMG/M metagenome (GOLD analysis project Ga0114977, IMG submission 87026) | Freshwater microbial communities from Lake Simoncouche, Canada to study carbon cycling - S_130805_MF_MetaG | ecosystem: Environmental > Aquatic > Freshwater > Lake | place: Lake...
CGCCTGTTTTATTCAATCAGGCGTATTCATGTTCATGCTATTGGCTTGATGTAACCGCTGACCGTAAGAACATTTGTCATTTGTTGTATCTGTTTTTATTTGAATGCAACACATCTTCCTCTTTATTTGCAGCTATCTGTTTATGTATTTCGCTTCATCGTATGGCCAACTAATTACACATATAAAAAGACAAAGGTTGTGCCATATGAGATGCTCTCAAATGATGAATACTAGTTTGAATCATGATTTTTATCATATTCTAAAAATCCCTTTTCCAAACCCATGAAGTGGCTGTGTTTCGAGGTAATAATCGTGAACTTAATTCCGATTTAAAAATCAACTAGACGCTTGGTAATAAAGAGAATACCCTTGTTTTAGTAGAAAGGCTAACAGAATCATACTGCCATGAATTGTTCTTGTTGAAGTTTTACAAAAACTCCTTTTTTTATTTCAACTGAACAAACGATACAGACGCGAGGGACGTAAAAATAGGTTACATAAAAAAAGGGTTATACGTTAAGTTCAACCCTTTATTTTTTTGCTCTCCTTTTCCTCGAAAGATGCAACTATCATGCGATGATTGAGTATATAACTATCCTAAGACTGAAAGATCGAACTTCGTGTAAGTTTGGAGGAGGCCTATTTGTCATTCAATCCAACACCAAAGCCGAACATTGCTGCGACTAAGGCTAGGTGAATAATCAGCACTGCCTTTTGCCAAGTGGGTCTGTCATTCCATTTTTGTTCTGGGTTGAATGGGTCAAATGCCAAACCAATGCCCATCGATGCTGCTGCTTGAATATAATCGCTAGAGAAAATTGCTTGGTATAAGCCTAATAGCAAAAAACCAATGTATAAAAACTTGCTGAAAGGTGCGTTCATTTTGAGTTCGTCTGATTTATAACAAAATTAAAAAAAGATTCGTTTATTAAATCAAAAGATGCAACTAGCCTACCTCACTGATAGACAAAGAAAAAGCCATCATTGCTGATGGCTTGTCCATGTCTGCTCTCCCTTCTGGACTTGAACCAGAGACCCCCTGATTAACAGTCAGGTGCTCTAACCAACTGAGCTAAGGAAGAGTATTATAGGAGCGCAAAAATAGGAAAAAAATAATATCTACCAATTTTATTCTAAAAAAATATCCATGTTCTTTCATTTACTTCCTAATCAGCGCTTATTCCTTGACCCGAACGCTGCATAACGACACCAAACCTTGCTTGAACACGCATTGATTGACACGCTGCTACTGTGACTCGTTAAAATAGGCAGGATCTCAGTTTTACCATCTTATTGCCCATGTAATTGCAACTGCATTAACTGTTTTATGAGAATTCTTCTAAATGAAAAGACGAACACATCTATTCGTAAAACATAGTCTTGTATGGATAACGAATCGCATACATTTCCTTTACTTTGTCCAAAATCGTGAGGCGTAACTCATCGACATTCATTTTTTCTGTAGCCGAAATGAAGATAGCGTTGTTTTGTGTTTCATTGTTCCAATACTTCTTCAGCTGCTTGAGCAAATCAATTTTTACTTCCTCTTCAAGCCATTCGTCAAACGTATTTTTTTCATACAGGTCCATTTTATTAAAAATCAAAATGGTTGGTTTGTCACCCGCTTTCAACTCCTGCAAGGTATTTTTTACAATCGTAATCTGCTCCTCAAATTTTGGATGAGAAATATCAACGACATGCAGTAGGATATCAGCCTCACGCACCTCATCAAGGGTGCTTTTAAAACTTTCTACCAAGTGATGCGGAAGCTTACGAATAAAACCAACCGTATCGCTTAACAAGAACGGCGTGCGATTAAATACCACCTTACGCGTCGTTGTATCAAGCGTTGCAAATAATTTATTTTCGACAAAGGCATCCGATTTACTTAGAAAACGCATCAGCGTCGACTTGCCGACATTGGTATAACCTACCAACGCCACACGAATAAATTCGCCTCGTTCTTTGCGTTGTGTAAAGGCTTGTTTATCAAAATCAAGTAAGCGTTTTTTTAGTAAGGCAATCTTGTCCTTCACAATACGACGATCTGTTTCAATTTCTGTTTCACCCGGCCCTCGTGATCCGATACCACCACCCTGACGTTCAAGATGACTCCACATCCCTTTTAGTCGTGGAAGAATATATTGGTATTGCGCTAATTCAACCTGAACCTTGGCCTGTGCGGTTTTAGCTCGACTAGCAAAAATGTCTAGAATCAAATCACTACGATCTATCACTTGCCGACCAAGAATTTTTTCAATGTTTGCTATCTGAGAGCCTGTCAGTTCATCATCAAAAATTACCATATTCACATTGTGGGATGTGATATACTCTTTGATCTCCTCAAGCTTTCCTTTGCCCAAAAATGTTTTACTATCCGGATGAGGCAATCGCTGATAATAACGCTTCACTTCCTTGGCGCCAGCTGTTTCAGCCAGAAAGGAAAGTTCATCTAAATATTCGGTAATGATTTGTTCGGGCTGCCCTTGCTGAAGCCAACCAACAAGTATGACATTGGTTTCATCAGCGACTTTTATTTTTTTTTCTATCAAAGTATATGTGATTTTTCTAAACTCTTCATATTGAATATAAAGATTCAATTTAAATCCTTACTGTATTAATGCGAATAAATTACCCAAGCAAATTCAAAGATATCGAATACAAATGAATGCCGTATATTATACTTGCCTGGCCTTCTTTAATAATCTGTGAATCTGTGGCAAAAAATTCATACCCAATCCAGGTCGCTTATTTTCATTAAAACCATTGCCATTTATCGCTGTTAAACCCTCTTGGGCCGCCTATCTTGGCATAAAAACCTAGTTGACATAAGGCCTTCGAATACCCTACTTCGAAATACATACCTGCATTTGAACCAAAGGGTACTTTTAAACCAAACACCTCTTCAAAGGCCACCGGAAACATTTTAAAGACGCCGTTCAGGTAATTATTAAAATCATCGATATCGGCCTGATCAATTGGATCGATTACATTGCCGCCGAGGGTTTCTTCTAATTTTACACGGGTGTGACTGTAGCCAACACCAAATCCATAATAGATATCAATCTTTTCAGCATTCTTTATAAAATGAATATTCATCCTCGCCATTGCATTCACACTTGAATAATCAAACTTTGTCACACTCGTAATCATATTATCGTCTAAATCAGAGTACGTATTGGTAAATTTAAAATTGCCATGTTCGTAGTTGGCACTCAACCCTAATCCCACACGACCTCCGACCATATAATCGTACCGAAAATGCAAAGGACCAAAGCCCTTATACTTGAAACTTGACGAGGAACTTGCATCGGCCGAATTCATCGTAAACTTGAACACCGAACTCATCATTTGCATTGCACTCGGAAAGCCAAATCCAATTTGCATGCAGCTTCCACCTTTTTGGATAATCTGTGCTTGAGATACACCTGTCAACAAGATGACAAGCGCTAATAGAGTAACTAATTTTTTCATAACTGCAATTTTAATACCACCTCACGCATCAAGAATGATAGGGTACCAAGTAAAAGTAATCGTTTCATTTAATCAGTACAAATATTTTTTAAATAAACTACTTTTGCGCTCAAATAGTTATCGAACATGAGCGAGGAAAAATCATTGAATTTTATTGAAGAGATCATTGAAAAAGACATTGAAGATAATGTCCACAACGGACGGGTGCAGACTCGTTTTCCTCCCGAGCCAAATGGCTATTTGCATATTGGTCATTCAAAGTCGATTTGCCTGAATTTTGGCCTAGCCAAAAAATATAATGGCAAATGCAATCTTCGTTTCGATGATACCAATCCCGAAAAGGAAGAGGTTGAATATGTCGAAAGTATCAAGGAAGACATTCAATGGCTAGGCTTTCAATGGGACAATGAATTTTACGCCTCCGATTATTTCGACAAGCTCTACGACTTTGCAGTAACGCTGATCAAAAAAGGATTAGCCTATGTTGAAGATGCAAGTTCAGAAGAAATAGCGAAACAAAAAGGCACGCCTACAACACCAGGCGTGAACAGTGTTTGTCGAAGCCGAAGTGTGGATGAAAACCTCGATTTGTTTACTCGTATGAAAAATGGTGAGTTTGCTGATGGCACCCATGTATTGCGAGCTAACATCGATATGGCACATGCTAATATGATCATGCGCGACCCCGTCATTTATCGAATCAAGCACGCCGAGCATCACCGCACCGGCAATACATGGTGTATCTATCCAATGTATGATTTCGCTCATGGCCAAAGCGACAGTATTGAAGAAATTACTCATAGCGTCTGCACACTTGAATTCATCCCTCATCGTGATTTATATAATTGGTGCATCGAAAAACTTGAAATTTTTCCATCCCATCAATATGAGTTCGCAAGACTCAATATGTCGTACACGTTAATGAGTAAACGTAAGCTATTGACATTAGTCAATGAAAAATTTGTGGAAGGATGGGACGATCCGCGTATGCCTACTATCAGTGGCTTTCGACGACGAGGCTATACGCCAGAATCCATCCGCGAATTTTGCGATAAAATTGGTGTGGCTAAACGCGACAATATGATCGATCTTTCGTTGCTAGATTTTTGTCTGCGCGATCATCTCAATCAAATTGCATTGCGCCGCATGGCGGTCCTTGATCCAATCAAACTAATCATCACGAATTATCCTGAACATAGCACCGAGGAGTTTCTAGAAGCCGAAAACAATCCCGAAGATAGTAACGCAGGGCATCGTTCACTTCCGTTTGGAAAAGAACTATGGATAGAGCGCACCGACTTTATGGAAGACGCACCTAAAAAATATTTCCGTTTAGGACCCGGCCTGCAAGTACGCTTGAAAAGCGCCTATATCGTTGAATGCCATGATTTCAAAAAAGATGAAGCCGGTCAAATTACTGAAGTGCATTGCCATTATTTCCCTGAAAGTAAAAGCGGAAATGACACGAGCGGCATCAAGGTGAAAGGCACCATCCATTGGGTAAGTTGCGCTCACGCCAAGGATGCAGAAATTCGTTTGTACGATCGCTTATTCACCGTTGAAAATCCAGCAGCGTCGGACGAAGAATTAAAAGACATTCTTAACCCCGACAGTCTGCATATCATCCCAAATGCTAAGATAGAACCCGCCTTGCTCACTGCATCAAAAACAGATAAATTCCAATTCCTTCGTTTAGGTTATTTCTGTTTGGATAAACATTCAAGTGCCGACAAGCTAATCTTCAACCGCACTGTCGGTCTGAAAGATTCATGGGCAAAGGAAAATAAACAGTAGAGATCTTACATCGCATTATCTCATTGTCGCATTGTTGAATTGTTGCTATCTTCGCAGCCTTGTGAAAGAACAACAACGAATCGCATATCACACCTTAGGTTGTAAACTTAATTTTTCTGAGACCTCGACGATTGCGAGATCATTTGAAGAAGAAGGTTATACGAAAACCGATTTCAATCAGGAAGCAGATGTGTATGTAATCAATACGTGTTCGGTGACTGAGAATGCGGATAAGGAATGTAAGCAGCTGATACGACGAGTTAAAAAACAAAACCCCTTATCGACTGTTGTAATTACGGGTTGCTATGCGCAGCTCAAACCTGAACGTATCGCAACGATAAGCGGCGTGGATCTTGTTATTGGTGCATCTGAAAAATTTAATGTCGCCAAACATGTAGCCGAATTTAAACGAACCGGCGAAGCTAAAATCTGCAGTTGCGATATTGAGGATGTGCAGGGCTTTCATTCATCTTTTTCGTTACATGACCGAACGCGCACGTTCTTAAAAGTGCAAGATGGTTGCGATTATAGTTGCACGTTCTGCACGATACCGCTAGCCCGCGGACATAGTCGAAGTGATACAATTCAAGGTGTCCTTGACAATGTCAATGAACTAACTAATACGGGTGTACAAGAAATCGTCTTGACGGGCGTGAACCTTGGCGATTTTGGCAAAGGTTATAATGGCGCGCGCAGCGGCGAGGAGCATTTTTTTGATCTGATAAAAGCACTCGATGAAAAGTCAAGCGTTCCGCGTTTCAGAATTTCGTCCATTGAGCCAAATTTGCTCACAAATGATATCATTGAATTTGTGGCAATATCCAAACGATTCATGCCTCATTTTCATATTCCATTACAAAGCGGCAGCAATGCCCTTTTGGGACAAATGAAAAGACGATATAAACGAGAATTATATACCGAACGAGTCGAAAAAATAAAATCATTAATGCCTCACTGTTGTATCGGAGTTGACGTGATTGTTGGATTCCCTGGCGAAACAGATGAAGAGTTTCAAGCAACCTATGATTACCTACATCAATTGGATGTTTCGTACTTGCATGTGTTTACATATTCTGAACGAGAAAATACAGCAGCCATTACGATGAATGGCGTGGTACCTGTATCCATACGTAAGGAACGAAATGCGATACTGCGAAATTTATCAGAAAAGAAAATGAATTATTTCACTGAGCAACAACGTGGAAACACACGACCTGTATTATTCGAACATGCCGATAAAAATGGGCTAATGGAAGGCTACAGTGATAATTACGTTAGAGTTTCAATGCCGTATAACGAGAACGCTATTAATTCAATCATTCCTTATACTCTTTAATCATGCATAAATTTCAGGTCACTATATACTTTACAATGGACGATACCTTTATGGATAAAGTTCCTGTGCATCGAGACTATATCAACAGGCTGATCCAACAAAATATCATTGAGAGTTATGCTGTCAGTATGGACAGTTATCGTTCTTGGATTCTCTTTAATGCAGCAACAAAAAAAGAAGTGATGGCATTCTTAACGAAATCACCGTTATTCAGTTATTGGCAAATAGAAATTGATCGCTTATTTGTCTATGACGGTATTACCTATCGATTACCGGATGTGGTTTTGAACTAAACGTGTAAAGAAAATTCTATGCCTCTGCCTGATTGCCTTCAATCAATTGTTTTCTAATTCAATCACAGCCCTAAACGTATTTATCCAATACCAAGGTTATCAGCACTACAGGCAGGTAAACAAAGGATGCAAACATCACTTTTCGCGCCATTGCATCTGAATTGTCCTTTAAAAAATTTAATGAATTATATAAAAACCAAAGGGCGGCCAATCCGAGTCCAACAACTGAAATCCAACCTCCAAGTCCCACCACCATAGGCAAGGCACTAAGTGGTATTAAAACCGCACTGTATAGTACACACTGAAACGCTGTGAAATAGCCTACCTTTTCAATACGAGGTAACATTTTCATTCCTGCTTTCTCATAATCTTCATGACCTATCCACGCAATCGACCAGAAGTGTGGAAACTGCCAAAAAAATTGAATGATAAACAATGTCCATGCTGCCATACTTCCTAAATGATTTGTGCCGGCTACCCATCCTATCAGGCAAGGCAATGAACCCGGGAAAGCACCAATTAATACCGATAAAGGCGATACCTTTTTCATCGGTGTGTAAATAGCCACATAAACAACAAAACACAGCAGGCTTAATAGGGCTGATAGCGGATTAAATTTCAAGTATAAAATAGATAGGCCTGCAAACAGCGTAATAACGCAAAACAGAGTTGCCTCTAGCACTGTCATCCTAGCATCTGGCAAGGGCCGAAGCATCGTCCTTCGCATCAACTTATCAGTGTTACGCTCCAGTATTTCATTGCCGGCATTCGCGGCAGCAGTGACAAGTGAACCACCGATAAAAAGATATAACACGTTTATGAATTCTACCTTCACGTCAGGTATTATCACATATCCAACCACACTGGAAAATACCACCAGCATGCTGAGATTGAGTTTCATCAATTGCTGATAATCTTTCAGTTTGCGTATTATCAACATCGCTGAATTAATTTGTATAGTTTGTTCTCTAGCAAAACCTGTTTACAAACAGGTAATAAATTAGTGCGATTCCTCACCGTCTCGTAAAGGCACATTCTGTGGAATGAAATCACCTCCTTCACCGTTGTCTCTGTAATCATATGCCCAACGATGAACTTCAGGTATTGGACCATCCCAGTTACCATGACCAGGTAAGATTGGCGTTGTCCATTCTAATGAGTTGGCATTCCAAGGATTTTGTGTAGTCACTTTCTTCCCTTTCCAAATACTTACAAAATAGTTAAAGACAAATAATAATTGGGCAAAGAAAACAATGATGGCAGCGATACTGATCATCTGATTTAAATCAGCAAATTGCTTGAATGATTCCCAGTTCGTAAAATCGTAATATCGACGAGGCATACCTGCAAGTCCTTCATAATGCATAGGCCAAAAAATAACATACGAACCTGCAAATGTGATAAAGAAATGGATGTAACCTAAGGTGTTATTCATAAATCGACCATACATCTTAGGAAACCAATGATACACACCGGCAAACATACCAAAGAAGGCAGAGATACCCATTACAATATGAAAGTGCGCAACAACGAAATAGGTATCGTGGAGATGAATATCCAAGGCAGAGTTTCCAAGGAATAATCCAGTTAAACCACCAGAAATGAATAACGACACGAACCCTAGTGCAAATAGCATAGGAACAGTGAAACGAATATTACCTCTGAAGATAGTCGTCAACCAGTTGAATACTTTTACAGCTGAAGGAATTGCAATCAACAACGTAAGTAATACGAAGATTCCTCCTAAGAACGGACTCATCCCTGTCACAAACATATGATGCGCCCAAACCAAGAATGCTAATACCGTGATTCCTATAAGAGAAAGGACCATAGCCATATACCCGAAAATAGGCTTACGTGAGTGTGTAGACAAAATTTCAGATGCCATACCCATCGCAGGTAACATAATGATATACACCTCTGGATGTCCTAAGAACCAAAACAAATGTTGATACAAAATTGGTGAACCTCCAACATTAGGCAATGCCTTACCAGCAATATAAATTTCAGATAAATAAAAACTTGTACCCATGTGTCTGTCAAAAATCAACAACACACAAGCTGACAATAACACTGGGAATGATAATACACCTAATACAGCTGTGAACAAGAAGGCCCAGATAGTCAATGGCATGCGTGTCATGCTCATTCCTTTGGTACGCATATTCAAGATGGTAACGATATAATTCAATCCTCCTAACAAAGATGAGATAACAAATAACGACATACTCGCCAACCACAAATCCATTCCAATACCAGATCCCATTGAAGCTTCTTTTAACGCGCTCAATGGCGGATAAGTTGTCCAACCTCCTGATGCAGGACCTGTCGACGTAAACAATGAAACAAACATGATAATTCCTGCTACCGCGAAAAACCAATATGAAAGCATATTAAGAAACGGCGATGCCATGTCTCTAGCTCCTATTTGCAATGGAATTAGAAAATTACTGAAGGTTCCGCTCAATCCAGCTGTTAATACGAAAAATACCAAGACTGTACCATGGATAGTAATTAAACCATAATACATCTCAGGATCCATTTTCCCGTTTGGTGCCCAATCGCCTAGAAAGGTACTTAATACTTTAAAAGTTTCTTCAGGAAATCCAAGTTGAAGTCTAAAAAACACTGACATCAATCCACCGATGATTGCCCAGAAGATACCTGTAATCAAAAACTGACGTGAGATAATTTTATGATCCTGACTGAATACATATTTCGTTAGAAAATGTTGCTTATGCTCATGATGGGCATGCTCATGATGAGAATGATCGTCATGAGAATGATCGTCATGTGTATGCACGTCGTGTTGATGTATTGTTGCTTCGTTACTCATTTTTATACTAATTTATTTACTTCATTGTTATTTTTTTCGTCGTATCCACTGGCGCTGAAGTAGATTCAGCTGCAGGAGGATTGACTTCAGGATGATTTTGTGCATAATACGACTGCTGCTTTTTCAACCAAATATTATGCTCAGCCTGTGTTTCTACGATCACGACGGCTCTCATCGAATAATGTCCTTTACCGCACATTTGATCGCAAGACAATTCATAGACAAAATTTGGATTACCTGTTTTTTCTTGCATCTCTCTCGTAGTGATAATTGGTGTAAACCAAATTCTTGTCGTGATACCCGGAACCGCATCCATTTTCATTCTAAAATGGGTAAGACCCACATCATGAATCACATCACGAGAACCAATTATCAATTCAACAGGCTTCCCTTTAACCAAGCGCAATTCACCGTTTGGAACAATGATATCGTCCATATTTTTTTGATCCTTCCAATCAAGACCTAAGAGATTGTCTTTGTCATTAATATTTGTAAAGTAGCGCTTTCCTAAAACGCCATCAGGACCTGGATAACGTGAGATCCAGTTAAATTGCTTTCCGACAATTTCGATTTGCATCGCACCTTTTGGCGCCATATCAGTCATGGTAAACCAACTCTTCAATCCGATGGCAACTAACACGGCCATTGCAATCGCAGGAATGGTTGTCCAAACTAATTCAAGCTTAGTGCTATGGGCAAAATAATAAGGCGCTCTGTCACCTGAACGTTGGTATTTATAGGAAAACCAAAAGAGTAAAAACTGCGTAAGCATA
>Ga0114977_10003200_pt1 | contig 10494 bp, 6 predicted proteins | sample S_130805_MF_Meta_FD_87026 | JGI IMG/M metagenome (GOLD analysis project Ga0114977, IMG submission 87026) | Freshwater microbial communities from Lake Simoncouche, Canada to study carbon cycling - S_130805_MF_MetaG | ecosystem: Environmental > Aquatic > Freshwater > Lake | place: Lake...
AAAGGTTGCGTTGAAACAATTGAAGGGGAATTTGATAACGAAACCGGCAACATTGCTTTTAGAGCAAAATTTCCAAATCCAGATCTGCTTTTGAAACACGGTGAAACCGGGAAAATTCTTTTAACAGTAGCTCTAAAAAATGCTGTGATTATTCCACAGGAATCTACATTCGATGTTCTTGATAAGAAGTTTGTTTATTTAGTTGATGCGAATAATATTGTAAAAGCGCAGCAAATAATTATTGCTCAAGAAATGCCTCATTTATACGTAATTTCTTCTGGCCTTACCGCAAAAGATAAAATTCTTGCAGCTGGAATTGGCAAGGTAAAAAACAACGAAAAAATAGAGAGCACCTTTGAGCCATTTGATAAACTCATTTCCGAATTAAATAATTTGCATGCCGAATAGTTAAGAACTTAAAAAAAATAAAGATGTTTAATAAATTTATTCAAAGACCGGTTCTTTCAATTGCCATTTCAGTAGCGATACTTTTTCTTGGACTATTGGCTATTACTACTACACCAGTAGCGCAGTTTCCAGAGATTGCACCACCACGGGTTGCTATCTTCATTGAATTTCCAGGTTCTAATGCCGATTTATTGGTAAAATCTACGTTAGTAATTCTTGAAAGAGAAATAAACGGAGTGCAGGGTATGCAGTATATGCTATCGGATGCTACAAGTGCCAGTGAAGCTAGTATTGACGTTGTTTTTGAGCCAGGAACAGATCCAACAATTGCTGCTGCCAGAGTAAAATCTAGGGTGGATCAAGTAATGACTAATCTACCTCCGCTTGTTCAACGGGAAGGTGTAATTATAAAGCCACTACAACCAAGTATGCTAATGTATCTTAATCTGTATAGCACTAACAAAAGTACAGATGAAAAATTTCTATTCAATTATGCCAATACATATATTTTACCTGAAATTCAAAGGATTAGTGGAATGGGTCATGCCGAAGCGATTGGAAGTCGAGCTTTTGCGATACGCGTTTGGTTAAATCCAGAAAGAATGAGAGCACACTCAATTTCAGCTGAGGATGTTTTAAAAGCTATTGATGAGCAAAGTGTTTTAGCTCGCCCAGGGAGGGTAGGATTAAGTTCCGGAAAAATGGCGCAATCACAAGAATATGTTTTTACTTATAAAGGTTGGTATAATACTCCAGAACAATACGAGGAAATTATTGTACGATCGAATGCTAAAGGTGAAGTTCTAAAATTAAAAGATTTAGCACAAGTAGAAGTCGGTAGCGAATTTGTGGATATATATTCTAACAAGGATGGGTATCCATCAGCCTCTCTAGTTTTAAAGCAAACACCTGGAAGTAATGCAAATAAAGTAATTGAAGACGTTAAAGAGAAATTAAATGAACTAAAGAAAGATTTTCCTCCAGGAATGGACTATGAAATCAATTATGATGTTTCAACCTTCGTTAATGCTTCGATAGAAAAAGTGCTTCATACATTGTTGGAAGCCTTCATACTCGTTGCATTTGTTGTATTTATCTTTTTAGGTGATTGGCGTTCAACACTTATTCCAATCCTTGCAGTTCCTGTATCCCTGATTGGCACCTTTATTTTTATGCAAATGTTTGGGTTAAGTATAAACTTGATAACTCTTTTTGCTTTAGTATTGGCTATTGGTATTGTAGTGGATAATGCCATTGTAGTGGTGGAAGCCGTGCACGTTAAAATGGAAGAAGACCATTTATCACCATATAAAGCGGTCCAAAAAGCCCTCGGAGAAATTGGCGGAGCAATTATCGCTATAACATTAGTTATGACCGCAGTGTTTGTTCCAGTTGCTTTTATGACTGGTCCTGTAGGTGTGCTCTATCGACAGTTTTCAATTACTATGGCTACTGCGATTATCCTTTCCGGAGTTGTTGCTCTTACACTTACTCCTGTTTTGTGCGCTATCCTGTTGAAGAATAACCATGGAAAGCCCAAAAGAAAAACGCCAGTTATCATTTTCCTTGACAGGTTCAATCGGGGCTTTGAGAAAATAACTGGAAGGTATACAGGCTTGCTTAAGTTAATTGTTAATCGCAGAGTTTTTACCTATGGAATATTAATTGTTTTTGCTTTTGGAATCGTTGGAGTGAATAAAATTCTTCCAGCTGGTTTTATTCCAAATGAAGATCAAGGTCAGATTTATGCGATTATTCAAACACCCCCGGGAACGACACTTGAAAGAACAAATGATATTGCTAGAAAGTTGCAGGTAATCTCAAAACAAGTGGAAGGTGTTCAGTCTGTAACTTCTCTTGCAGGCTTTGAGATTCTGACAGAAGGAAGGGGTTCAAATGCTGGTACTTGCTTGATAAACTTGAAAGATTGGTCAGAAAGAAAGCAAAGCGTTTCGCAAATAATTGCTGAACTAGAAGAAAAAGCAAAAGATCTTCCAGCGACAATTGAATATTTTCAACCACCTGCTGTTCCAGGGTATGGAACTTCCGATGGTTTCTCCCTTCGTTTATTAGACAAAAGCTCGGACGTAGATTATCAAGAGTTTGATAAAGTTAACAAAGAGTTTGTTGAAGCGTTAGAAAAAAGGAAAGAGCTAAGTGGTTTATTTGCTTTTTATTCTGCTAAATACCCTCAATATGAATTGTTGATTGATAATGCACTTGCTATGCAAAAAGGAGTTTCTATTGGTGCTGCAATGGAAAATTTAAATATAATGATTGGAAGTACCTATGAGCAAGGATTTATTCGTTTCAACAATTATTATAAGGTGTATACTCAAGCCGGACCTGAATTCAGAAAACAGCCATCTGATATTTTGAATATGTTCATTAAAAATGATGAAGGTGAAATGGTTCCCTATTCTTCATTTATGAAAATAAAGAAGACGCAAGGACCAAATGAAATTTCAAGATATAATCTATATGTTTCGTCTTTAATTAATGGAACTCCTGCTCCTGGATACTCTTCTGGAGATGCCATTAAAGCAATACAAGAAGTTGCAAAAAAGTCCTTGCCAAGAGGTTATGATATCGCATGGGAAGGACTTTCTTATGACGAGGCAAGGAGAGGAAACGAAGCACTTTATATTTTCCTTGTTGTACTTTTCTTTGTTTATTTAATTCTTGCGGCACAATATGAGAGCTTTCTTCTTCCTTTTGCTGTGCTGCTTTCTGTCCCTCCTGGAATTTTTGGATCATTCTTATTATTAAAAATGATGGGACTTTCTAATGATGTTTATGCGCAGGTTGGATTGATTATGCTGACAGGACTTCTTGGAAAAAATGCGGTTTTAATTGTTGAATTTGCAGTTCAAAAACACAATCAAGGTGCTACTGTTCTTGAAGCAGCAATTGAAGGCGCAAAAGTTCGTTTTCGTCCTATCTTAATGACTTCTTTTGCATTTATTGCTGGTTTAATTCCACTTGTTGTTGCAACTGGTCCTGGAGCTGTCGGAAATCGCACAATTGGCGCATCTGCCCTTGGAGGAATGTTATTTGGGACAATTTTCGGGGTTATTATTGTTCCTGGACTTTATTATGTGTTTGGCAAAATGGCGGAAGGAAAAAAGCTAATTAAGAACGAAGATGAAAATCCTTTAACGGAAGATTTTGTAGAAAGTGGTTCTGATGCTTCATTTAATAAAAAGGTTAATGAAATAGTTACAAAAATTATAAAAGGAAATGATAAAACAAATAATAAATAAAGCTATTGGTTTAGTTTTTATAGCACTGTTTTTTACTGGATGCAAATCACAAAGAAGTTTTATTAAAAGTGATAAAGTTTCTATTCCAGTAAGTTTTGATAATTCTAAAGATTCAATTAATACAGCTGAAATAAAATGGAAGGATTTTTTTGGTGACAAAAATTTAACTGTTTTGATTGACACTGCTCTTAAAAATAATTTGGAATTATTGACAACCTTGCAGAATATAGAAATTGCAAAGAATGATGTTCGTTTCAGAAAAGGGTTTTTATTTCCCAATATAAATGCATCGGCTGGTGCTGGTTTAGAAAAAGTAGGTACTTATACAAGCCAAGGTGCAGGAGATGCATCTGCCTATATAACGCCTGGTCAAGTTGTACCTGAAAATCTAGGCGATTTTTATCTTGGTTTAACTACAAGCTGGGAAGTTGATGTGTGGGGGAAACTGCGTAATTCAAAAAAGGCAGCATTTTCAAAATATTTGGGTACCATTGAAGGGCGAAACTTTGTAATTACTAATTTAATTGGAGAGGTTTCAAATACTTATTATGAATTACTTTCATTGGATGGTGAATTGAAATATGTTAAGCAGATGATTCAATTGCAGAAAAATGCATTGGAAATTGTTCGAATACAGAAAGATGCAGCTAGGGTAACCGAATTAGCTGTTAAACAATTTGAAGCGGAAGTTTTTAATTCACAGAGTTTACAATTTCAAGTCCAACAACAAATTACTGAAGGAGAAAATAAATTAAATTTTTTACTTGGTAGATATTCTCAACCTATTATCCGTGATACTAGCGTTTTTACAGATCAACTACCTATGCCTATCAAGGCAGGTATTCCATCTCAATTATTGAGCAATCGGCCTGATATTAAACAAGCTGAGTTTGAATTGTATGCTGCCAAATGCGACGTTAAAGCTGCAAAGGCAGAATTTTATCCTTCTTTTGCAATAACTGGAGGAATTGGCTTTAATGCCTTTAAACCTTCTTTTTTGTTTACATCTCCCGAGTCAATTATTTATTCTATTGCTGGCGATCTTGTAGCTCCTTTGGTTAATCGAACTGCTATTAAAGCTGAGTTTAATAAAGCCAAAGCTTACCAAGTGGAGGCAATGTATGAATACCAAAAGTCGATCTTGAATGCATTTGTTGAAGTATCAAATGAAATGTCTAATATTAATAATCTACAGCAAGCATACGATCAAAAATTTAAGGCTGTTGATGCTCTTTCAAAATCAATTGATATTTCAAATAATCTATTTAAATCTGGAAAGGCCGATTATTTAGAAGTATTAATGGTGCAGCGCGAAGCGTTAGATTCTAGGTTGGAACTAATAGAAGTAAAAAAACATCAATTTATTTCTGTAATAAATATATATAAGGCACTTGGTGGTGGTTGGAGATAATATTTAATAAACGAAATAATAATACTTACAATTAATTTTGTTTTTTCTCTATTATTTATTTTGCAAGGTTTAAAATACCTGTAGAACCAATTCTAATGGAATTCCTAAAATAATCTGAAAATGATTGATTTAAACAAAAGCCTTACATTTCTGTAAGGCTTTTGTTGTGACCTCGAAGGGAGTCGAACCCCCAACCTTCGGTACCGGAAACCGACACTCTATCCAGTTGAGCTACGAAGCCAAATTTGTGCTGCAAATGTATTAACTATTTGTCGATTTTTTATAGTATCCAAAACAATAAAATCTGTACTTTTATGTTTACTTCTTGAATAATTCCATCTTTTGTAATGAAAAAAATAAGTGTACTAATTCCATTTCTCTTCATCGCTTCGTTTCTTTTTCCCCAGCAAATCCCTATTGGCGGTTGGCAGGAGCATCTTTCTTATAAAAATGCTTTGTCTGTTGCTGAAGGAAATGGCTTAGTATACTGTGTTACAACCAGTGGTATTTTTAATTTCAAAAAATCCGATAATTCGATGAGCCGCATGTCAAAAGTCAACGGTTTGTCTGATATTGAGGGAGTCGTGGTTAGTTTCAATCCTTATAATGGGAAATTTTTGATTGCTTATAAAAACTCAAATATCGATATTGTTGAATCGAACGGTATTGTAAATATATCAGACATTAAACGTAAGCCCATTATCGGAAATAAATCGATAAATGGTATCTACTTCATAAATCAATTTGCCTATATTTCTTGTGGTTTTGGAATTGTTGTTATTGACACCGAGCGTGATGAAGTGAAGGATACCTACTATATTGGTCCGAGTGGCGCAATAATAAATGTGAGAGACCTTACTTCAGACGGTACATATTTGTATGCTGCTACTGATGGCGGTATATACAGAGCGTTGCTGAGTAATCCGAATCTGGCAAATTTTACGGCCTGGACGCAAATTAATAACCTGGCAAGCGGCATTGATATTCCAACTGGCGTTTATAATACAATTACTTCCTATTTCGGCAAGATCTATACGAATTATTCAAAAAATATAATGACAAATGCATACGGTGAGGATTCTCTTTTTGTTTTTGATGGAACTTCCTGGTCACATTTTATTCCCCCCGGTTTTTCCCCTTCAGGAAGTGGTTATATCACATACGGTTTAAGAAATAATAATAACCAATTTGTGATGGTTTTGGACGGATCTGTTTTTACATATAATTCGACCTTCACCGGTACAGGTTATTATGCCGGTTATTTTTCTGATGTTATGCGCGCCAAAGCTGCTGTTCTTGACAATGCTGGAAAGATATGGTTTGCAGACACGAAGTATGGATTAGCTTCCTGGAGTTCCACGGAAGGATACAGCTTCCGTTATCCCAATGGTCCGGCAAGTGAACGGGTGTTAAATATGTGTTTGTCCGATGACCAATTATTGGTAACACCGGGTGGTTATAATAATTATATAATCGATGGATTGTATCAGCTTAAAGATGAACAATGGAATAATATAAAAACAGTTTCCTCTACTGTTTCAATGGATTCTGTTTATGACATTATGAATGTATTAATTGATCCTGTGAATTCTAAAAGAGCGTTCGCTTCAACTTGGGGACAAGGAGTATTGGAATTATATAATGGTTATCCTATTAAACTTTACAATTCTGTTAATAGTTCATTGTCAGGGTTGAACCTAGCGGGTGGTTATAATCCTGTGTGGACATGCGGTTTAGCGATGGATAAAGGTAATACTTTGTGGGTAACGAACTCGGGTGTTACGAATTCTATTTCTTACAAAACGGAAGCAGGTGTTTGGGGCTCCTTAAATTTTTCATCTATTATTGGTACCGTAAATCTTGAACAAATTTTAATTGATAACGCTGACCAAAAATGGGCCGTATTGACAACCGGTGGAGGAGGAATTTTGGTTTATAAAGGTGCTGGTGCCCCAAGCGCTTTTAATTCTAAAAAATTAACAACTTCTGCAGGAAATGGTGGCTTGCCAAGCAATGCTGTTTTTTGTCTTGCGAAGGATTTAGACGATGAAATCTGGATTGGAACAGACAAAGGTGTAGCTGTGTTTTATTCACCAGAGAATGTTTTTACTGGAAGTAATTTTGATGCACAGCAAATCTTGATTGAGCAGGACGGGAATGTTCAGATATTGCTTGAAACAGAAAGTGTTTTAGCAATTGCAGTTGATGATGCCAATCGTAAGTGGATTGCTACTGCCCAATCGGGTGTGTTTCTTATGTCTGCAGATGGTACAACTCAGCTCGAGCACTTTGATGAATCCAACAGTCCGCTTTTAAGTAATAATGTAAAAAGCATTGTCATTAATCATAAAACAGGTGAGATTTATTTTGGAACAAGCAAAGGAATTGTCTCTTACCGAGGTACCTCCACCGAATCTTTCGAAGATTTTACGGATGTATATGCCTTTCCTAACCCTGTAAAACCTGATTATGAAGGTCCGATTGCGATTAAAGGATTGATGAATAATACAACCATGAAAATTACCGACATCAGCGGAACACTTGTGTATGAAACGAAATCAGAAGGTGGACAAGCACTTTGGTATGGTAAAAATTTTAAGGATGAGCGTGTATGCTCCGGTGTTTACATGGTGTTCTGCACCAGTGAAGATGGAGCAAAAAAAATGGTCACCAAAATCTTGTTAATTAATTAACATTCTCTGATTGTATTAAGGATCATATGCTTCATAAAACGAGTGGAATCATACTCCATACAATCAATTATTCAGATGCCAGTTTAATAGCAAAAGTTTATACCGAAAAATTCGGTCTTCAATCGTACATGATCAGCGGAGTCCGTGGTAAAAAATCAAAAACGAAGGCATCACTCTTTCAGCCCCTTGCATTGGTTGATCTGGTTGTTTCTAACTCCGACAAGCCTGGTTTGCAGCGCATATCAGAGATGAATAGTTTGCATCCTTATGCCGATATTCCCTACAATATAGTAAAAAGTTCGATCGTTATTTTCTTAAATGAAATGTTGTTTCGCGCTTTAAAAGAAGAGCATCCTGATGAGGATCTTTTTTTATTTATAAAAAATTCATTATTAATCTTAGACCTGAAAACTGAAAGTTGTACGAATTTTCATCTTTGTTTTTTACTTCAATTGAGTCGTTTTTTAGGATTTTATCCTCAAGGTGCTTTTTCAGAAAATACGCCCTATTTTGAGCTAATTGAGGGGCGATTTGTTTCGCATATTCCAAGTCATAATAATTATTTAAAAGCGTCAACGGTCGGGTTTTTCTCTCAATTGCTCAACACAAATTTTGAGGAGATGCACAATGTGAAAATAGATTCTGCTCAACGTAAAATACTTTTGCATTCATTCGTTTTATTTTTTCAGTTGCATATTCATTCGTTTGGAGAAATTAAGTCTTTGGCTGTTTTGGAAGAAGTGATCGGTTAAAATTTTCTGCTTGAAAAATTAGTGTATATTTGATTTTATATAAACCTTATAAACCATATCAAATGAAAAAAATTTACTCTTTAATTTTTGCTACTGCTATCTCATTTTTTAGCTTTAATTCAACAGCTGCGACAGTTAATGTTTTAGTTGGTGTGAATACATCTTTTAGCCCTGCAAACGAATTTACTCCTCCTGTACTTACGTGTAATGTAGGTGATGTTGTTCAGTTTGTATTGGGAGCAGGAATTCACAATGTAACAAGTACATCCATCCCAGCTGGAGCTGCAGCAATTAGCTCAGGTACAATGTCTACACTTGGTCAAATGTACAATTATACAGTTACGTTGGCAGGTACTTACCTTTATACTTGTACTTTTCATGGCGGTATGAACGGAACACTTATCGTTTCAGGAGGTTTGAGCGTAGCTTCTCCAACGGTTGATTTGCTTACTACTGTTTATCCAAATCCTTTTAAGGATAAAGTAATGCTTAAATACAATGGAATTGAATCTGTTGAATTATTTAATATTATTGGTGAAAAAGTAAAAACATTTGAATTGTCTTCTTTAGAAAATAAAGTTGAAATCGAACTTTTTGATTTAACTGCTGGAGTATATTTTATCCGTACTTTCAAAGAGGGTGTTATTGTTGAGACAAAAAAAGTCGTAAAATCTAAATAGTTTTTTTTATTTTTTTACGAGCGTCCAGAGTATATCTCTGGACGTTTTTTTTTATATTTACTCATCAATAATCCAAATCCTAATTTATGTATAATACGCTTCAACAACTAGTAGAGATTGATTCTCCAACAGGGTATACAGAAAATGCATGTAAATACATTTTTGATGTTCTTAAAAGTTATGGCTATAAGCCTGAATATACGAACAAGGGGGCTGTGAAGTGTGCTCTTGGGAAAAATCCAACCTTGGCGATCGCAGCCCATGTCGACACGCTTGGCGCAATCGTTTCAGGAACTAAAAATAATGGTACACTTTCTTTTTCAACCTTGGGTGGATTACAATTAGTAAGTGCTGAAGGTGAATACGTGAGAGTGATTACGATGAGTGGTAAAATATTTACCGGAACATTATTGTTGAATAATCCCTCGTCTCATGCAAACAACAGGCGTGAAGATGAAAAGCGGAACTTTGATACCATGCATATCCGTTTGGATGAAGAAGTATATTCGAAAAAAGACGTTGAGAAGTTAGGTATACATACTGGTGATATGATTTGTTTTGAGCCACGTTATCGTGAATATAAAAGTGGATTTATTAAATCACGTTTTATGGACAATAAAGCGGGATGTTATGCTTTGTTTGAAATTGCAAGACGATTAAAAGAAAAGAAAAAGGAAGTTCCTGTTGAATTGTTTTTTTCTAATTACGAGGAAGTTGGTCATGGTGGAACTGTCGGATATGCTGACACAATAAGAGAGCTGTTGGTTATTGATATGGGGGTGTTGGGAGATGCCTGCGAGGGTAATGAAGTGTCTTGTTCCATCTGTGTGAAAGACTCATCGGGGCCGTATGATTATAATTTCAGAAAAAAATTAGTTGACCTTTCCATTAAAAATAAAATCCCCTATAAATTAGATGTATATCCTTATTATGGCTCAGATGGTTCTGCTGCTTTGCGTGCAGGGAAAGATTTTCGTGTTGCATTGATTGGTCCCGGTGTTGCTGCTTCTCATGGCGTTGAACGAACTCATAAAAAAGGAATTGAAGCAACGATCGATCTGTGTCTTGTTTATATTAAATCTTGTTTCAAATAGTAATGCAATCAAATTTCGTTTCGCGCTAGTCACAAAAATGAAAAAATCAGTTCTACTCATTTTGCCTTTTTTGGTTTTTTTCTGCTTTCGCAAACAGGTAAATAAAATATAAATTGGCGATAGTTGCCGAGCCCTCATTTCTAAAAGGGGACAACGCATTGTATTCTTACATTTTATGCATCCAGAGATTCTC
>Ga0114977_10003206_pt1 | contig 10478 bp, 18 predicted proteins | sample S_130805_MF_Meta_FD_87026 | JGI IMG/M metagenome (GOLD analysis project Ga0114977, IMG submission 87026) | Freshwater microbial communities from Lake Simoncouche, Canada to study carbon cycling - S_130805_MF_MetaG | ecosystem: Environmental > Aquatic > Freshwater > Lake | place: Lake...
TTGGTATAATTGGTAAAAATGTAGTATATTATTGATTGATAATGATTATTTTAATTATCTTATCAGTGTGCCGCCGCATAGGCGGCTTAGAATTTTTCAAGATAGTGATCTTTTTGATTATCACTGTGTGCCGCCGCATAGGCGGCTTAGAATTGAAACAATCAACGTACATCAAAAGTTAAGCAGTGTGCCGCCGCATAGGCGGCTTAGAATGTAGCTCTAGTGCAAACTTCTCTATACCATAAGTGTGCCGCCGCATAGGCGGCTTAGAATAAAGGTACATTGGATTCATTGACAGCATTACCGTGTGCCGCCGCATAGGCGGCTAATAAATGATAATAATTTTTAATAGTAAATATATCATCTAATTTTTTCGGAGAAGTATTATGGCTGACATTGTTAAATTTTCATCAAAAGCTGAGAAAGATGCAGAAGCATTAGCAAAATTTAAGGAAGATTCTTTAAATGAGTATTACAATAATATGGCAAATCTAAAAGATGATGTAGATACCGTTTTATCATTAATTATTAATCATGATGGTGATTTGGTAGTATCCAGCAATGGAATGTCTGCTAAAGATTGTCTATGGATTGTAGAAGAATTTAAATTAAATTGCTTATTTGATGGTTTCAAAGAGGTATAAAAATGGATATTATTGAACGAATTAAAAGTAAATTAGATACCCTACCAAAAGGGTATGATGTTGGTGATATTGGTGATATCATCGGTAGGTCAATAATGGAAGATTTATTAGAATCTCAATCGGCAAAAGAAACGATAACGGATTCTGTGGAATCTTTTATATCCGGTTTAAATCATGGTCTACGATTTTATGATTATCAATTATAACGATTGTATAGAACAATTAGAAAAAATATGTGATTTAGGTGATAATTGGAATGGTAATGGTGCTGTTCCAATGTCAACTGCTTCAGTTTGTAATGCTTTTTTATTATTAGAAAAATTACCAGATTTTGGTAAATGGTTTGTCTATCCTGTAGCATATCATCCGGGGATTGTTCAGATAGAATTTGAAAATGATAAGATATACATAGAGATTGAATGTCATCCCTTAGAGTATCAAATAATGGTAAAATATGCCGATGATGAGACATTTGATATGGTATTCCGCACCGTTAAACAAACGGTTAGATATTTAAACAGAATTTACAAATAATGTTGCAATTAAATTAATAATTTGTTACAATCATCACCTTTACAAACCATAGGGTATTAAATTTATGTGCAGCATTAGTGAGTATTTGTTCAGCTATGAAGGATTTTTTTGGGTTCTATTTTTAGTATGTGCTGTACAGTCAATATACATTAAAGGATTATCTACTAGAATTGTAGCTATGCAAAATGTATTTTATGAATTAAAAAAAGAATTAACTGGACGACGGGGTGAAGATGATGATTGACGCACGACGATTAAATAAGAAAATTTTTACATTAAATAATTGTTCCAATATTCAAGATAAAATTTTATATAGTTTATCATTGAAGACCGAAGCATTAATTCTTAATAGAATTGTGGATGATTATGATAGTTGCATCATAAGTATTAAATGTCATAATGAATTGCGTAACCATGACTATGATTTAATTATCCCTTTTGAAAAATTGGACAAAATCTATTCTTTACCATCTGTATTTTTAGATGAGTTTATAAAATTACTATGGTCTAATGGTTATGTGGTATCATTTGTTGGTGGTGATTTAATTACTGATGTAGATATCCATGGTTATAATGAGTATGGTATTGAATTTACCGATAGTTATAAAACAGTCAAAGAATATTATAAAAGTGTTGCATTAAAATTGACATGGTGATAATATGTTACTACGTAATTTAAAAGATGAATATCTTGAAACTTATGATATGATGTTTGATTATTACCCTTTAAAGGGTAAAGAAATATATGTTGACCCTTTAAAGGGTTGCTGGAGATTAGATATGATTCGTTCATATCCTTTGGAAAGCTATATAGACTTATATTCTAATAAGGTATTAATGGAAAGCTATAATTGGGATGATGATTTAGATGTTAAAGTTATCAATACTGAGGATTATAAACCATTGCCGAGTAATGGTCTAAGTCCTCATGAAATGTTTGAAGATGTTAAATTAATGATTGAACATTGTGAACGAATGAACATTTTTTATGTCCCTAAGACTAGAAACTGTCCACCAAGATTTAAAAATTAACTAATTGAATGAGAATATTAAAATGGCTTACGATATTAAGAAATATGCTAATACGCATAAACAAGAATTATTTAAACACTGCTTTGCTATAGGATATTTAGCAGCAGAAATTTTAAAACAATTAACCAATAATAATGTTAATAACAATCTATTGTTAGCAACATTTAATGCAGGATGTTTTCATGATATTGGCAAAGTAATGGCAGAATTCCAAACATGGGTTACCACTACTAAAGCTGATGTTAGTATCGATGATGGTCAACATCCTAAATTTTCATATGATAAACATGCTAGACATAATGAAGTATCCTTATTACTATTTCATATGTTGAGAGATATTACGGATAAATCCATCAATACTAAAAATATTGAATTGATTGAGCATGTACTATACTGGCACCATGCGAAGCCTATCAGAAATAAAGATTTCGTTAATCTTCAGGATATTTACAATAAAATTGATAAAAATGAATTATCAATCATCTTGAATGATACATATGAATTAGTTAAACAAATTAATGAATTATCTGGTACCTATAAAACCATTAGATTCAATAAAGAACCTAATGAAGTAAGGTTAAAATTAACCTTACCAAAGTATAAAGATTATAATATTAATGATGAAATCTCAGAATATCAATCTGATATTAAAATTAATGCTAATCATTCTTTGGTACGGTCAATTATTATTACTGCCGATAGATTAATTTCTGATTTGACTGTTGAAGAATTAGATTACTATATTGAAAATAATAAGTTTCATGAATTGGTAGAAGAACATTTACGCCAAGATAGTAATTTATTACAACATATTAGACAATGTTTAATTAACTTTAATACTAATTTTCCTAACAGTGACAGAAATCGGCAACAGGCTGATGCTGCTAGTCAATTGGCTAGAATTAAGGAAGTAGCGGTATTAAAGGGTGCAGCAGGCTGTGGTAAGACTAAAATAGCCTTAGAATGGGCATATAATACCAATGCTAAGAAAATTATTTGGATATGTCCTAGAGTGGCAGTATGTCAAAACATTTATAATGATTTAACATCTGAAACTTATTTGAAAAAAGTTAATGTTGAGATTTTTACTGGGGAGTTTAAGTATATTAAAGTCAATGGTACAGAAATGCCTAATGATAAACCATTCTCTGGTGATATTATTATTACTACTATTGACCAAATTGCTAATGCTATATTAACTCATCATCATATTGCAACACTATTGGATGCGGTTAATTCTCATTTAATATTTGATGAATATCATGAATATATTAGTATGACTGCTTACAATTTATTATTTGCAGAAATATTACAATGTAAACAAATTTGTGGTGAACATAATAATACGTTATTAGTATCAGCTACACCGAACCAATACTTTTTATCTAATCTTCTAGGGATACATAAGAATGATTGTGTGACAGTTAAAACATTTAATAAAAGTCGATATAATATTAGATTGCATTATCATGATGATAATATTACTGACCGTACTAATCCATTATTTGCATTACAGGATAAAAATAGTTTTGTTATCATGAATACAGTAACAATGGTTCAACAAAGTTATTTACATAATGTACATGATGAGAATGCATTGTTGATGCACGGGAAATATTTAATATCTGATAAACAAGACATTTTTAAGAAAATGATGAAATCCTTTGGTGAAAATGGGGATGGTTCATATGATGTTCTTAGAAGTTCTCATATCATTCAAGCATCTATTAATATATCTTGTGATAATATGACAACAGAAGTTTCGCATGCTGAGAATACATTGCAACGGTTAGGAAGATTAGATAGATTTGGGAAGAATAAATCCAATGATTTGATTATTGCAATACCTGAGAATTTAGATAATTATAATGGTCGTTGTTCACGATTCTTATCTAATATGCATATCTATGATAGTACCAAAGCATGGGTAGATTTCTTATCATCCCAACAGTTGGAAAATATTACATTAGATGACATATATTCATATTATGAATCGTTTTATAATCAGCCAGCATATAAGACGAATATTGAAAAAGATATGCTTAAATCGTTGAAATCTAGTGTGAATATGATTGACCGGAATGTTATGGACCCTGTTGCGGTATCATTAAATAATACTAAGAAGAGTAATAGACTTAGTAAGAATTCCTTACGTAGCAATAATCGATATGTTCAAATGTCGGTATGTGAAGTAACAGGTAATTTAGTGACACAATATGCTGACCGTTATGCTTATATTGAAGGATGTACTGATAATGTATTAACTATGGATTATAATAGAATTGTTGGATATGATGACAGTAATAAGAATCTATTGGCACATATGCATAAGAAGCATCATAAGTACAAAGGTGGTAGAGCATCACGTAAGGATTATTTAATAGCGGATGCTGCAAGAAATGCTGAAACACCTATATATCTTAGTTATACCGTGCATGATGTGGCAAAGTGTAATGAGAAGAACAATCCTTATGCCATTTATTATGTTGTAAATGATAAGCAATCTGTTGGAATGATGGAAACACAATATTTAGATTTCAAAATTGAAAAATAATTGTTGCTAAATGTTTATAACGTGGTAGAATATCTCATCGTCGAAGTTTGACGATGAGAATTACCTAATTTACGAGGATTACCTAATTTACGAGGATTACGAAAATGTATAAAAAAATCGGTATGCCCAGTAAAAAGTTTAAAATTATTACCGCCAGTTGTTATGGTAAATTTGGTAATAAACCAATGGTAAAGGGCTATAATTGTATGGCACAAATATCAAAAAATATGCTAGACGAAAATATATTCAAAATTGAAAAAAAATAGTTGTAAAATGATGTAATTGTAGTATAATAACTCATCGTCGATTTTCGGCGATGAGACTTGAAAATTTAATAATTTAATAAAGGTTAACGAAATGAACGTAAAATTTATCCCAGGTATGAGTATTAAAGGTATTGTTAGTGTTGATGTAAAAATTGAAGCATCAGGATTTGGTGTGGTTAATTGGAATGGTCCAACAACATTGCGTGGTAGTGATGGTACACCTTACAATAATCATACTTTACCGAAATTAAGAGGATATACATCATTATCTGGTGATGTAAGTGAAAAAGGTTATAAGTATAGAAAAGAACCTATTGATATTGATTTTAACAAAACACCCTTGTACATTAGCCAAAACTGCTTGCGTCATCATTTATTCCGTGACCATGCATTTGATGTAGGATATGCTGAAGCTAAACATCTTCCTCAAATCATTGCATCGATGACCGGTTTATTGCGTGGGTTTGTAGTAGCAAGTATTTCATGTAAACGTACATCACCCGTATTAATTGAAGATTTTGTTGAATTGTTATGTAATGGTAACTTTGAACAATTAGGGCAATGTGGTTCTAAAGAAAAATCTGAAAATAAAGATGGTAAATTAAGTAGTAATAGCTTCTTCAGTAAAACTACTTTTGGCAATACCAAATACTTAGGATGGGGTTCTATTAATATTGAAGAATTACAATTCATTCCATTAGACCCAAAACATGACCGTGCCGCAATGATTATTGATGAAAAACTCATTACCGGTGATGGAATTGCTGATAAAATCGTAGAATTTTTGAAAACCATTGATGATTCTAAAAATCCTCAAGCTACGTTCCATCCTAACTATGTTAGAAAAGGTACTATCCTTCATATTGGTGAAGCAGGTATCCTATTAAATCAAGATGCTATTTCTATCTTAGTTGAAGTAATGTTAGAAACTATTAGACGATTAGTTATTCGTCAAGGTAGAGGTTACATGGCAGTAGATAATATTACGGTAGATTATAATGATTCTCATAAAATCATGAGAATTAAAAAGGATGAATCATCAATTAATGAAGCACCTACTGAAGATTATGCAATCTATTATACTGCTGAAGAAAAAGAACCAGAGGATGAAAAACCAACTAAAAAATCTTCAAAAAAATAATTGATTATTGCCACCATGCCGAAGGCATGGTGGCATACTTTAAGAATTTATAATGGTATAGAATAATGGAAATAACAATTGAATATAACTCCTGTTGGAGAAATTCATTCTTAGATAAAACTAATAATGAAAAGGTTAATAAGAAGAATAATAGAAAGTATATTGCATCCTCCCAAAGCCTTGCAAAGCCTGAAAATTATATTAAGCGTGAAGTAACGATTGATACGGTCATGGGCGTTCTGAATCGTTTAATAGGTGAGCCTAGAAAATTATGGCAGGCTAGAGAGGATGAGAACTATTTTTTTAAAAATATTGAACCATTGGTAACATTCCATGATGATATTAAATGTTTATCACAAGAATTAGTATATTTAAGAAATCAAAATGGTCATATGAATCCATCTACATTTTCAGGAATATATAAAACAGAAACGTCACCCATATTCACATCAGATTTTTCTGCCGAAATGTGGGGAGTATTGGCCATGGAATTTGATGAATTGTTGAATTATATTGTGACAGGTGTTGACCCGTTAAAACATCAGGATATGCATCCATTTTCCATTTTTGATAGGATATCTGAACTATCAAACTATAAATCACAACATTATGATTGCCAAGCAGCATTTGATATTATTAAAGCGAAGTATACTGATGAATGGGAAAAAGATGTTGTTGATAAAGCACCAGCACCACAATATTATTATGCTGCATTATATTTAAAATTTGATGAATTGGCTAAGAGAGGATTTAATGTTTCTAGCGTTCTTTCAGATAATGGTAACTTTCCCGGATTCTCAAAACGGTCTTTTACAAAATCTGATTTTAATGGTAAGGTAACGACTGGTGGTAAAGTAAAGGTTATTGGTAATCCTTACGAGATTAAAAGTAAAGGTAAGGAACCAGGAAAGATGTTAACGAAAGCCGATGGTACTGTGACCATTAACATCGATATTGATGATGAAAAGAGTTTAGAATTAAAAACAATGATTGAAAATGCCTCTGTAGCTAGTTTTAGACTAGGTAAAAAAGGTTTAGCGTATGTATCTAATGTGAGAATTTAAGAATGAAAAATTATATTGAAATTGAATTGAACCCAGCTTTTGAAATGCCTTTCCATGTTTTACTATCCCGTGTAGTACAACAATTACATTTAGGATTTGTTAATACTCCTAATATTGGCATATCCTTTCCACAGTACAGTGTAAAAAGACATTCATTAGGGAACATTATTAGATTATTCGGCACCGTTGAGACATTAACCGCATTAAATGTTAGAACGGTATTGAATACTTTCTTAGAGAATGTTACTATCACCGATATATTAGATGTTCCTACTGTTAAGAAATATGCTACATTTTCAAGACACCGATACAATTATGGTCAGACCTTTGCAGGATTGGAAAGAGCTGCTAGAAGAAAATCTAAACGGTCTGGAATGTCATATGAAGAAGCATTAGACTATTTGGCATCATTTAATATTCCAGAAGAACAGGAATTACCATTTGTATCGGTTAAAAGTGTTTCTACTGGTGGTATTTTTAGATTGTATATTAAATGTACTGAATGTTCTGCTGAAAATGTAGTTGAAGAATTTAATAGTTTTGGATTAAGTAAAGTAAATACTGTTCCAGTATTTTAAAAAATGATTGACCATCGCCCCTTTGGGGCGATGGTTTTATTAGGATAATTATTATGACAAAGACAATATTTTTGGTAGATGATTCTGCTACCATTAGAATGAGCATGGAAACTAATTTAAAACAAGCTGGTTTCAATGTATCAATGGCTGAAGATGGTGTTAAAGCATTAGAAAAAATAAAATCAGGATTGAAACCGGATTTAATTATCACTGATATTAATATGCCTAATATGGGTGGGATAGAATTTATCACGAATGTTAGAGCCTTAGCAGGATTTAAATTCTTGCCTATTATTACATTAACTACTGAGAGTGGTCAGAGTAGAAAAGATGAAGGTAAGAAGGCTGGTGCTACCGGATGGTTAGTTAAGCCTGTTAGTGGTACCGAATTAATTAAAATTATTAAACAATTATTACCAGGAGCATAGTCATGTACGTACCAATAGCATTAGCGGTAGGAGTTTTAGTAGGCGTTGCAGTATCTAAAACGGTAGAAACCTTTAAAAAACTTTCCAAAAAATGAAAAATTTAATATTCTTAGATTTTGATGGGGTTCTTAATAATGAAGCTAGTCTAACAGAAGGTGTACATATCTGTGCTGATAAGGTTATATTATTAAGGAATTTTTGTGAACAATATAATTGTTATATTGTTATTTCATCATCATGGAGGGTGGGTAGAACATTATCAGAATTAAAAGAAATTCTAATGCATGTTGGGTTTTGGTGCCCTGGTAGAATTATTGGGATGACCCCTGAATCCTCCGCAAGTGATAAGGGTTTCAAAGGTTATGACAGAGGTCATGAAATAGAAAAATGGTTACAGCATCAACCAGAAGAATATAATTATGTGATATTAGATGATGTTTCGGATATGTTAAAGCATCAGTTACCAAGATTTGTTGAGATTAACCATAATAATGGATTAGTCACAAAACACTTAGATAAAATTAAAGATATTTTAGGAGTATAACAATGGATATTATGTCAGCATTAACAAACATAAAAGAATATAATATGAAACTTCGGGAAGATGTTGCTACCGTATTAAATGATTTAGAATATATTAAAGAATGCATATCCTCCATGCACAGCATGGAGGATATTAATATTATTAAGGCAGAATTGTTTACGGTTCTGGATACTGTTAATAAGATTGAGAAAATATTGAAATGAAAGATGGGTATCTTTTGAATTTACTAGGGTCTACCTATAATAGGCAACAGTACCATAGATTTTCAAATAATACCCATAAGAAACTAATTGAACAGCATGACAATTATAATGTTTATAGATTAGGTAATATGATATTAGGATTGAATGATAAACGATGTAATTTATCATGTTATGTTAATTTTCAAAAATGTTATAATCCGATTATTGGTCATCATATTAAACAGGTAATTATATGGTCATTAGGAGATTCTTTATATGAATTAGATTTTGATAAGCATATATTGTTTGATTACTTGTTACCGACATATGGTAGTATACTAATGGATAATAATCCACATTTTGATATGGAAAGATTATGGAAACATATATTTTATAATACCGTTGAAATGCCTAATGTTTTTGTATATTATATTGTTGGTAATGAACTGAAAAATTATTCACCATGTAATGATGATATTAATTTTGAAAAAATGATATTATCCAATAAACGATTACCAGAATTACCACCTAAACAACAGAGAGTAAAATTATGAAAAAACTATTATTAGCATTACTATTATTGTCATCTTCTGCTTATGCTGATGATGAATTTGTACAAAACTATTATCGTAAAATAGCATTACATTATGATAAGAACCATCATGCCTATTTGATTATCCAAAATAATGCACATATTGTCATATATTCTGAATATCCTATTATTCTATATAATAAAAAAATTGAAACCGTTTTATTAACGAAACAAGATTTTGACTATATGGTTAAAACCTTTCTTAAGGATTAATATGAATATTAAATCAGAATTCCCCGCAACGGGGATTATGAAAACATTTGATAATGAAGATTCTGCAGCATATAGAATTGCCTGTGATTGTCATACATCTGACCATGATATTAATATGTGGGTAGAGTTAGATAGGGATGAATATAATATTAATGTTTCTTTCTATGTTGAAAGCTATACCCCATGGTGGAACCAATATTTTAATCGTTTTAAAGTTATCTGGAAACTTCTAACGACAGGCTATTTTCAAAGAGAACATCACACCATTTTAAATAGTCAAACAGCATTAAATTTTGCTAATACCATCATTAGCGAAGTAGAACGGTTAGAAAATGTTAAGAAGTCTAAAAATAATGAATAATTAGTTTAAAAGGTAAGCACTCCTTCACAAGGTCTATATGCATTGACCCACAGAATATGTGGATTTTCATAAATACTTGTTTAATAACAATAAAAACAAGGAGTGTTTTTTATGAAAAAATTACTAACCGTAGCAATTAATAGCTATAATGTCGCACCATTAAGAGGATGCATTAATGATAGTAATAATGTCAAAGATGTATTCACCAAACAAGGATATGATGTTGTACAATTAGTAGAACATGATGCCACAAAACAAAATATTATCAATGCATTGGTAACTATTGGCACAGAATTAAAAGCTGGTGACAAATTCGTTTTCCATTATTCTGGTCATGGTTCACAA
>Ga0114977_10003209_pt1 | contig 10475 bp, 11 predicted proteins | sample S_130805_MF_Meta_FD_87026 | JGI IMG/M metagenome (GOLD analysis project Ga0114977, IMG submission 87026) | Freshwater microbial communities from Lake Simoncouche, Canada to study carbon cycling - S_130805_MF_MetaG | ecosystem: Environmental > Aquatic > Freshwater > Lake | place: Lake...
CACACCCGAGCTGTGCCCCAAAAAAGCGGTGGCGTCGCTGCCAATGGCAGGGCTGGAAGCGACATCGAGCGCGCCCACCAGTTGGGTTTGCGGATCGTTTTGAACGGCTTCGATCAGCATGTGGCCCATGCGGCCACTGGCACCGGCCACGGCAATGCGCAAGGGGGTTTGGGGCTTGTTCATGGTGGGTCAGACCGCCGCGCTCAACGCGGGGTGGGCTCCAGGGGGGGATAGCTCATGCTCACAGGCGCGTCGGTGCTAGGGCCCTGGACGGGGGGTGTTTTGGACTTGAATTTGCTCAGCTCGGCCTCGCTGGCTTCGAGTTTGGGCACATTGATGTCGATGCGGCGGTTGTCAATGCGGGCAGCGAACTCGGCCTCGGTGGGCAACTCGTCGGACTCAAAACGCACCATGGCGTCGCCTTCAAAGAAAACACTGATTTTGCGCTGCTGGGGCTCGGAGCCTTGGCGGCGCAAGGTAAAAGCGTAGTCCCAGCGGTTGGCATGGAACACACTGGCCACCAAAGGGGTGCCCAATACATCACGCACTTGGCGCCGTGTCATGCCTTTTTGCAGCATTTGCACTTGTTCTTTGGAAACGAAGTTGCCTTGCACCACGTCGAAACGGTAAGGCGTCAGCGCGGTGATGGTGCGTGACGCGGTGCGGCTGGCGGTTTCGCAACCCGACAACACCACACACAAGCCTGCACAGACCCACACGGCCCAGCCCGCGCTGCGCCGTGGCAGTGTGGTGGGGGTGGATGCTGAAGCTATCATGCTTTGATTCTAGCGTCTGGACCTGCGTGCACAAGCACCGGGCCGCTTTCCAAAACTGCCATGGCCCACATTGACGATCTCAAAAACATTGGCCTCAAAGCCACATTGCCAAGGCTGAAAATCTTGGAGTTTTTCCATGCCGGCCCGCAACGCCACATGTCGGCTGAAGATGTGTACCGCTTGGTGCTGCAAGAGCGCGCCGACATCGGCTTGGCCACCATTTACCGTGTGCTGACCCAGTTTGAGCAAGCCGGGCTGCTGCGGCGCAGCCAGTTTGAATCGGGCAAAGCGGTGTTTGAACTCAACCAAGGCGAACACCACGACCACTTGGTGTGCCTGGACTGCGGCCGGGTGGAAGAATTTTTTGACGCCCAAATCGAGTTGCTGCAAAACGAGGTGGCGGCAGCCAAAGGCTTTCAAATTGCCGACCACGCTCTGAGCTTGTACGCGCATTGCACGCGCGTCGCCTGCCCGCACCGCAACGCGGCGGGCTGATGCTCAGCCCCGCATGGCCTTGCGCTGGCGTTCGGCAAATTCTTCGTAGGTATTGATGCCGCGCAACTGCAAGATGGTGTTGCGCACAGCCGCCTCGACCAGCACGGCGATGTTGCGCCCAGCCACCACCTGGATAACCACCTTGCGCACCGGCACATCCAAGATATCTTGCGTCAAGGGTTCGTGGGGCAAGCGGTCGTAATCGCGCTCCAAAGTTTCGCGCCGCACCAGGTGCACGATGAGTTTGAGGCGCATTTTGCGGCGCACCGCGGTTTCACCAAAAATGGCGCGGATGTCGAGCAAGCCGATGCCGCGCACTTCAAGCAGGTTTTGCAGCAAGTCGGGGCAGCGCCCCTCCAAGGTGGTTTGGTTGATGCGGTAGATGTCCACCGCATCGTCGGCGACCAGGCCGTTGCCGCGCGAAATCAGCTCCAAACCCAGCTCGCTTTTGCCCAGGCCCGATTCGCCGGTGATCATCACCCCCAGGCCCAAAATGTCCATGAAGACCCCGTGCATGGAAGCGCGGTCGGCAAAGTGCTTGGACAGGTAGGCGCGCAAGATGTCGATCACAAACGCCGACGACTCACGGGTGGCAAACATGGGGATTTGGGCGCGCTCGCACATGGAAACCAAGGCCGGCGGCGCGGCTTGGCCATCGGCCAAGATCAGCACCGGCGGCTCCAAGGTGACGATGCGCGCCACCCGGCGTGCACAGTCTTCTGCCGTGGAGTTGCTCAAATAACTGACTTCGCGCTGGCCCAGCAGCTGGATGCGGTAGGGATGGATGTAATTGAGGTAGCCCACCAAGTCGGCCCCGGAGCTGGCAGCGCGCACGGCCACCTCGTCGAAACGGCGCTCGGACGCACCCGTGCCAGCCACCCATTGCCAGCCAAGCTTTTCGCGAAAAGCCTCAAACAAAACGTCGGCGCTGACAACGGTGGGTCTCACAGCTTTGGGCTGCCTTTTTGACTGCGTTGGGTCGGCATCATGCTGTCGTTGGGTTGGCGCTCAGGCCACTTGGGTCGACTTCCAGGTCGACAAAATTTGGTGCAGTTCGTGCGCGTCTTGGCTTGCCTTGAGGCGGTCGCGCACCCGGCTGTCGCTGAGCAACTCGGCGATTTCTGAGAGAATTTCAAGGTGCTTTTGGGTCGATGCCTCGGGGACCAGCAAAAAAATCAGCAGGGACACGGGTTGCTCGTCGGGGGCGTCAAAGCCTATCGGCGCGGCCAGTTGAAACACCGCCGCCATTGGCGTTTTGAGGCCCTTGATGCGCCCATGGGGAATCGCCACCCCATAGCCCAAACCGGTCGAGCCAAGCCGCTCGCGGGCAAACAAGCTGTCGGCCACCAAGGCGCGGCTCATGCCATGGCGCTCCTCAAACAGCAGCCCGGCCTCTTCGAATGCGCGTTTTTTGCTGGTCACGTCTACACAGACCAAAACCTGTTCGGGCGGAAGGATGGCGGCGAGTCGGTTCATGAGGGCATCATAAAAGTGTGGCAGATTATGCACCCGTCAAGAGAACAAACCCAAATACTTTGTGACACCTGCGATCGCCCCCAAACCCGCACCGCGCCAGGCTTTGTCCTGCGCAAGCTGGGCTTGGCTCAGGCCCTGCGCCATGGCGTGCGCGCCACCGCTCCCCCATCACCCCGGCGCGAAAGGGCTATGGATCTGAAATCCCAACCAAAGGGGAGCGGGTGGCGCCTACAAAATGCGCTTGGCGGTGGTGTGCTGGTGGTCTTGCAGTTTGTTTTTGTGGCGCACCACCTGGCGATCGAGTTTGTCGACCAAGTCGTCGACGGCGGCATACAAGTCGGCATTGGCGCTCTCAGCGAACATGTCGCTGCCCTTGACGTGGATATTGCACTCGGCCCGTTGGCGACGCTCTTTCTCTTTTTGTTTCTCCACCGTCAGCAAGACTTTCACATCCACCACCTGGTCAAAGTGGCGGGTGATGCGGTCGAGCTTGTGGGTCACATAACTGCGCAGGGCCGGGGTCACTTCCAAATGGTGACCGCTGATCGTCAAGTTCATGGCGTCTCCTGGTGGTTCAAGTTGATCGATCTGAATGCCCACAGCGCCAAGGCACCGTTTGCACTCAGACAGCCCCACTATGCACCGGCGCGCCCGGTTTGGCAACCTCTCAGACCCGAGAAATTGGGTCCCAACACGACCGCTTGCCCAGGCCTTGCGAAAAAACAATCCAGAGGGCAAAAGGGATCTGCTCAGATGCTTTTTGGTCACACTTCGGTGACATAATTGAAAGTTGTACAAATACGGAGCCGTCTCCTTGGAAACCTACCCCAGTCGGTAGCTTTCGAATTTCATCGCGCAACGGGTTGCCCTGCACGGGTCGCGCTGCCAGAGGTTCGAAAGCTGCCACTCCCTCCCCGCCTTCGAAACCTGGTGTCTGACGCCACCCTTTGCCATGCTCAATATCTTTACCCTTGCCAACGGGCGCTTGTTCCAAGAGGAAATCGAATCCTTGGAAGAGCTGTCTCGCTTTCAGCCGATCTGGGTCGACCTCGAGTCGCCCACCCTGGAAGAAAAACGCTGGATCAACCAGCACTTTGGGCTGCTCATCCCAGAAGACGCGATGGACGAAGACATCGAGGAGTCCGCGCGTTTTTATGAAGAGGACAACGGCGAGTTGCACATCCGCAGCGACTTTTTGATCGCCGACGAAGACGAGCCGCGCACGGTGCGGGTGGCCTTCATCCTCAACCAGCAAAACGAAGCCCTCAAAAGCCGGGGCGTGTTGTTCTCCATCCACGACGAAGACGTGCCCGTGTTTCGATTGCTGCGCATGCGTGCCCGGCGCGCACCGGGCTTGATCGAAAACGACAAAGACGTGTTGCTCAAGCTGTTTGACGCCGATGCCGAGTACTCTGCCGACACGCTGGAGGGCATTTACGACGAGCTGGAAAAAGCCGGCAAATTGGTGCTGTCTGCTGACGTGACCGACGCCTTGGCCGGCGAGGTGCTGGGCGCCATTGCCCGCCAAGAAGACTTGAACGGACGCATTCGGCGCAACGTGATGGACACCCGCCGCGCGGTCAGCTTCATGATGCGCGCCAAGATGCTCAATGCCGAGCAGTTTGAAGAGGCGCGCCAAATTTTGCGCGACATTGAGTCGCTTGACAGCCACACCGCCTTTTTGTTCGACAAGATCAACTTCTTGATGGACGCCACGGTGGGTTTCATCAACATCAACCAAAACAAGATCATCAAAATCTTCTCGGTGGCCAGTGTGGCATTGCTGCCACCGACCTTGATCGCCAGCATTTACGGCATGAACTTTCAATTCATGCCCGAGCTCGCGCACGAGTGGGGCTACCCGTATGCCTTGGTGTTGATGCTGGCCAGCGCCATCGTTCCCATGTGGTATTTCCGCAAACGCGGTTGGCTGCAATAAGCCCACCCCTGCTTGACTCAAGCCCAGCGCGGCCGGCCCAAAAACCACAAAACCCATAGGGCATTTCATTACCGGGTTTAATCCGCTTACTCGATGGGGAGTAGCTCCATCCTGTTGTCCACCAGGTATTTCCGGGCAATGGGATCAACAAATCGTCAATACGAAGCTTTGCTTCCGGTTTGTTGGGCACATAACAGCATCACCACAAGCTGAGCAAGACCTTCGATCCGTTGCCCATGGGGCGCGGCGAAGCGTCCATGGGTTTTCATCCATTGCCTTTCCCCGCGCCTCCACAGGCTGTGATTGATGTCATTGTGGAGCTTCTGTGGAACTATTTACCGCCCCTTGGTGGTCAGCCTTGCTGGCCATCATCTTGATCGACCTCGTCTTGGCCGGGGACAACGCCATCTTGATCGCGCTGGCCGCGCGCAACCTGCCTCCCGCCTTGCAACGCAAAGCCATTTTCTGGGGCACCGTGGGGGCCATTGTGGTGCGCAGCATCATGACCTTGGGCGTGGTCTGGCTGCTGCAAATACCAGGCTTGATGCTCGCCGGTGGCCTGGGCCTGCTGTGGATTGCCTACCAATTGCTGGGCGAGCAGCCCGGAGAACACGGGGACGCCTCAGGGCCAAGCTCGTTTTGGGGCGCCATGAAAACCATTGTCGTGGCCGACGCCTTGATGGGCGTGGACAACGTATTGGGTGTGGCCGGTGCCGCGCACGGGGCCATGGACTTGGTGGTGCTGGGCCTGCTCATCAGCGTGCCCATCGTGGTGTTTGGCAGCTCTTTGGTGCTGCGCTTGGTTGAGCGTTGGCCGGCGATCATCCAAATCGGTGCTGCTGTGCTGGCTTTCACCGCCGCCAAGATGGTGCTCGGCGAGCCGCTGCTGTCGGAGTTTTTCCAATCCCTGCCCCTGCCCGAAATTTGGTTGCAAGTCATTGTCAGCAGCTTGGCCATCGCTGGCGTGCTGCTGGCGGGCTGGTGGAGTGCGCGCCGCCAAAGCACCGAAAGCAGCACACCGAGCGTTCAAACTTAACCCCAAAGGAGACCTGCACCATGGAAACTTGGCTTGTTTACATCGACGACAAAATCCACGCTCAGCAACAAATTACCCCCTTGCTGGTCAAGGGTGCGCCCATCCAATGGATATTGGTGGGCTGCCCACCAAGGCTGACGCGCCATGCCGGAAAATGGCTTACACAAAAAGCCATTCAACGCTGGAAGTCCCAATGGACCCAAGAAAATTTGCAGCCCATCCAGGCCATGCTCAGCCTTCGCGGCGACAAAGTGATGACCGAGGTGGCCCATGGTCCCTTGGTGCAAATGACGCAAAAAATGCAGCAAACCTGGGGTGCGGTGCGGGTGCTTGATGCGCGCCGCCCCCGCTTGGCGCAAGAGTTGCAGCCCGCCACCAAGGACCAACCCAGAGAGGCACACAACCCTTTGCTGGTACCGGGGTCGGTCGCTTTCATGGGCACCATGATGACCTTGGCCGCCGATTAAAACCTTGGCTGGCTGCGGCAATGAACGCATCACCCGAGGCGTTTCTTGGAGGTATGGCCCCGAGCGCCAAATGGCAGCCGATGTGGCCACCAAGCCACGCGATACCCGGGTGGCCTACATCGGCTTTCGGTGTGTCAGACCCATTCAGCCCAGAGGGGCCACACCCCGCTACAGGCTCACATCAGGTCCAAGCAATGGGTCACGATGGCCGCGCTGTAGGGGCTGGCCACCTCGGTGAGAAAGCGATTGAAGTCGGTGGCGGCGCTGGCGTCAGCCCGGTCTGAGATGGTGCGAACCGCAGCAAAACGCACGCCAAAGTCGTGACACACCTGGGCCACCGCCGCGCATTCCATCTCCACAGCCAATGCCTGAGGCAGGTCTTGGCGCAAGGTTTGGCTCTCACTGACACTGGAGACAAACCGATCGCCACTGACCACCAAACCTTGGTGCACCCGTGCTTGGGCCAAGCCCCAGCGCGTGGCCACCGGTCGGCCTAAGTGGTTGGGGGCTTGGCGCAACACCTCGGTGGCGGCTTTCACCAAGCATGCGGACATGCGGGCGTCGCACACAAATCGGTCCAGCCCATACAAAGGCACTTGGTGGCGCGCAAACAAGGGCGAGGCGTCCATGTCGTGCTGCAAGCAAGCGCTGGCCACCACCACGTCACCCACCGCCACGCCGTCAGCCAGCCCTCCGGCCACACCACTGAACAGGATGCGGTCCACGCCAAAGCGCTCGATCAACACACTGGCCGTGGTGGCCGCGGCCACCTTGCCAATGCGCGACAACACCAGCACCACATCATGGCCTTGCCACTGGGTTTGCCAAAACTGCCTGCCCGCCACCTGCACCATGGGCATGCGCTGGGCCGGTGCCCCCCGCGCAGCGCGCAACGATCCGGGCTGGTGCCCCGCAGTTGGGTCGTGATCCGCGCGCAAGCGCTCGAGCAACGCGGCCAACTCCTCGTGCAGGGCGCTCATGATGGCCAGCCGCGCCATGTTCAGCCCCGCCGCCCCATTTGGTGCAAACCCAACACCGGCCGCACCATAAATTCGGCGCTGCGCGCAGCGCAGCCCGCTTTATTTGCGCAGGTGTTGGTCAAAGAAGTGGGCAATTTCAGAGAACGCCTCTTTGGTTTCAGGTGCATCGGGGTTAAAGCCATATTGAGCGTGTGATTGTCCCTCGTACACATGCAAGTCGGCGCGCACACCGGCACGGCGCAATTTTCGGTGGGTGCGCACGGTGTTGGACAAAAACAAATCGCGCGTGCCCGAGGTCAATATCGTGGGCGGGAAGTTTGCAAAGTCGCCGTAGATGGGCGACAACTGCGGGTCTTTCAAGTCTTTGCCCGCCGCGTACAACAAAGCAGCGCGACCCAGCCAGCCGTCCCAGGTCACCAGCACGTTGTCCACCCATTCGTTGGTCTCATAGGTGTCGCCGATTTTGGCGATGTCGGACCAAGGGGTGCCCGGTGCAATGGCCGCAGGCAAGGCCACTTTTTCGGCTTTGGCGCGCAGCACCAGGGCCAAAGTCATGGCGCCCCCGGTGGATGTGCCAAACACGGCCATGTGCTTGGCCTTGTGCTGCAGCAGCAAGGCCTTCCACACCGCCATGGAATCGTCCATGGCCGCGGGGTACGGGTGGTCGGGTGGCATGCGGTAATCCACCGACACCACTTTGTACCCGCCAAAACTGGCCATCAACATGGCCTCTGGCAAGGCCGACTCGCCCGGGCCAAAAACATACCCCCCACCATGGATGTGCATGAGCACACGGTGAATGTGTTTGGGGTTGGCTTGCTTGGGCGTGACCACAAACACATTGACGCCAGCCATCTGTGTGGCGGTCACGTTCACGCCCAACTTTTCTTTCAAGGCGGGAATGCCTTGGATCACCAGCGCGGCGCGGCGATTGATCAGCTCTTTCCACTCCGCTGCGGTTTTGGGGTCAGCGTTGAAATGGGGTGGGTACGGGGCCCCGATCATGGCCTGCATCTGCGGGCTGACCTCGTTGGTGGGGTTGGGCATGGCATGTGCGGGGGACTTGCGCAGCCCAGGCGTGGCATTGGCCGCTGCTTGGGATGCCGCCATTTCGGCATAACCAGCGGGCTGGGCCCATGTACTGGCAGCCCATAAAGCACCCAAGGCCAAGTAAATGAGTTGAGCAGTTCGCATGTCCGTGTCTCCGGTGATGATGGGGCTTTATCTTTGGGCCATTCAGGGGCAACGCCTAGCTTGTTTACCCTAGCCCATGTCATGGGCGAGACAACTGTTCAAAACCAACAGCCCCGTTTGAATTTGTCACAACCGAAATATTCACCGTTTCTGCTATGCTTCAGAGTCATTAAGGTGAAATTCATGATCAACAAAACCCGTCCCCAAACTTATTTATGGGTGCTGTGTGCGAGCGCCATGGCCTTGGCAGCGTGCTCGAGCACGCAATCTTCGTCCAACCAGGGGGCCCGCTTGGAGGCCTCTGCCAGCAGCGACCTCAAAGCAAACATTGAAGTCAAAGAGATCATCCGCGGCAAAGGCTGCAGTGGCTCATTTTTGAAATTGTTCAAAACCGGCGACTCGAAGTTTTTGGCCCAGTCCGGCATCGACATGGCCACCGATGAGGGCAAAGCCAAGGCAGCCGCTGCCTACGATGCCCTTTATGGCTCCAAGGGCGGGGAAATATTGACCGACATCATCGTCAACCCCATTTACCAAACTGAAAACAAAATGTCGATTCTGGGTGGTGAGGTTTGCGCATCGGTTGTCGGCTACCGTGGCGTGATCACATCTTGGGACAAGGTCAGCAAATAAGCTCCCCCGGCAACACACCAGCCCGCTCCAGGCCATTCGCGCCTTGGCGGGCTTTTTTGTCACTGTAGCCCGGGTAGCACTGGTTATCGCTTATCTGCATGCGGTATCAGCTGACCGACACAAGGGTTAACACTAATATGGGTTTCTTAACGTTTTTATGTTTTTCAACCTTAAATCGGCAAGGAATTGATAGGATAGCAAAGTGTGTTTTTGGCGCTTTTTTTTTCTCTCATGGAGTCAAGCATGAAACTTTTCAAAGCTTTGTCAGCTGCTGCTTTTTTGACCTCCTGCTTGGCTGCATTTGGCCAACTGACCAGCTCCCAACAGCCCTACGGTGCAGCCAAAGCGGCCAGCAGTGGGACGGGTGGCACAACACCCGCATCAAGCGGTGGCGGTGGCGCACCTAAAGCTGCAGCGTCTGCTGGTAGCGCTGGTGCGCCTAAGGCTGACCCTGGCATACGTTCGCCCACAGATGTCACTGGTGGGGCCCCCAAGGCGGGCGGAACAAACAAGTAAAAACCCAAGGTTTTTACACCCACCCACTGCGGCCTTCCCGGGCCGCAGAAAAGTTTTCTTATTTCCACTTCGATGCCACAGCACGGTACTGTCAAGGTGTGAACTGGCCGATTCAATTTAAATGGGGCCACCCCTCATTTCGTCGCACCCCGTGAATGGGCCTGGGACGCCTGTGCCACCTGAGCACTCAAATCTGCTCACAAAAGCCTCACTGATAAATACATGTCAAAATTGCAATGTCTCATCTTTGAGATATTAAAGCTACCGACCAGGAGATATTGCATGCGCCTACAGTTACCCTCAATCGCAGTTCTTGGCTTATTGACCGCTTGTGGTGGTGGCGGAGGAGGCGACTCTACAGTCGCAACCTCTAGCGGAGTTTTTGTCAACTCCCCCACCAAAGGCATTAAGTACTCGGCCTCCCCGTCTGGCCTGACGGGGACGACTGACGAAAACGGAACCTACAGCTACAAATCGGGCGACACAGTCACCTTTAGCCTGGACTTGGGGACATCAGTCCTCCCCTTGGGATCCACTGCCAGCCCATCTGCAACCACATCTATTCTTTCCTTGACCGTGCCCAATGGGGGAGACCCTGTTGCCGTGGCCCAAGTGCTAGAGACACTGGACAAAAGCACGGCCGATGGCAAGATGGATGTCAGTGGCATCACACTGTCCACTGGCGCGACGCTGACAGCAATAACCAATGCACTTAAAACATCAAGCGTGACCTCCACTGACATTGCCACCATTGCCGCAGGGGTTCAAACTGCACTGACCACCACAAATGCCGGCACACTGAAATACGGCTCCACAGGTGTGACCCCAAACGATGCGCTCACAAACTTGTCAAAGAATTCTGTCAATCAGTCGTTGGTCGAGACGAAGATCAAAAACTTAACTTATGACGGAACCTCCACAGTATTGAATATTCAAGATAAATCCGCCTTTACCAATTGGATC
>Ga0114977_10003211_pt1 | contig 10470 bp, 11 predicted proteins | sample S_130805_MF_Meta_FD_87026 | JGI IMG/M metagenome (GOLD analysis project Ga0114977, IMG submission 87026) | Freshwater microbial communities from Lake Simoncouche, Canada to study carbon cycling - S_130805_MF_MetaG | ecosystem: Environmental > Aquatic > Freshwater > Lake | place: Lake...
GTAGATGTTATGCTATTTAATTTAGCATTCAGGAAGGCAACTTTTTCGCCTTCGTGAAGCCAGCGTCCCAAAAGCGCGGCAGATATTCCCGCTAAGCCAGCACAGGCGACGGAAAGTAGAAAGACAGGTTTCGAAATGCCAGCACGTTGTTGTGTCATGACTTAGTGATACCCTCTGTTTAAAACGGGTGGAAGTGCAAACCACCCCACTGGCTACACTTGTCTTCCCTGTTGCTGGAGGTTATACATTCGATGATGCGCTCCTTACTTCTGCTTGCCGGACTTCTGCCGTTCACGGTTTTCTCCCAACAGGCCGCATCGCCTGCGAAGACGGGCTGGGTGGTGATGGCGGATTATCAAGGACATGGTACAGCGGATGTGAGTCATGCTGATGGGCTGAGCGGAACTTTTGAACGTACGCGCTACGGCTTTGAGGCGATTCATGAAGGAACTGATCATGCCTTGGATATCGAATACTATAATTACACCAATAAATTCACGGGTGCCATTGCCGGAAATCCTGATCGCGTTTATGGCGACACCGCCGACTTTATAGTTTCCGGCTTTGCGCAGTGGCAAGCTGGGTCTGGGCATGGTCATTATCAACTTATCGGAGCGCTTGAAGCCGCGCCGGAAACTTCCAATACATCTACGCTTGGACTTGGTGATGCTGTGCGCTGGGGTTTAGGCGGCGCCTATCGATGGACGCCTGCAGCCACTTTCGACGTAGCCATCGGGGCGATGCTCCAAGATCGCTATGAAATGTATATACTGCCGATTCCGTATCTGCGTGCGAAGTGGACGCCCGATGCGAGTGTCAGCATCGAATTTCGTGTCACCGGTTTGCAAAACGGTGTCTATGCCCGTTGGTTTGCGACAGCAGATAAGGCCACCAGTATTGATTTTTCCTGCGCCTACGAAACGCTAACCTTTCGGCTGACAGATGCTAGCTATGGACATCGCGCCGTTTCCATTGGCGAAGTCCCTTTACGCATAGGCGTCACGCAGTTTCTTGAGTCGAGTGGCACATGGTTTGTTCGCGGTGCTTTCGAGTGGGTTGCCTTTCACCGCGAAACTTTCCGCCACGATGGAAATACCGTGAATGTCTTTCAGGCTCCTGATGCACCGGGTTGGACGGTGCGGGTAGGGGCAAGATTCTAAGGCTACAGCGCCCTAGAAGTGGGTATTGGTCGGGTGGCTTCTTTGCATTTCTTGCCCTAAATTCGCCACCCCTGTTGCCCGTTTTGTCGCATCTTAGGCAGTTTTAAGAGCGAAAGGGCCTAGAAGAGCTGTTGGCACACTGGGTGCGACAGTCCTCATGCTATGAAACCCTTGCTCCGCACCCTTACCCTTATCGCACTTCTTGCGATCCCTGCGCTCGCTTCTGCGCAGACAACTACTCCAGCGAAAGCACCCGCTGCGCCTGCTCCGGCAACCGTCGAGCAACGGATAGCGGACCTTGAGGCATATGTGAATAACGCCGCCCCAAAAGCTGGGGACGATAAAGTCATCGGCGGTCCCGTCTCCGCCACCGCAGGGCCTGGTCACAATGCCTTCATTATGGTGAGTGCGGCGCTCGTGCTCTTCATGACTTTGCCTGGCCTCTTCCTTTTCTACGGCGGACTCGTCCGGACAAAAAATGTGCTCTCCGTTGCCGCTCAATGTATCGGCCTTGCAGGGCTCGTCACGATTCTCTGGTGGGCGTTCGGCTACTCGCTGGTCTTTGGTAAGAACTTTGCGGGATCGCCAATCGGAAATATTTTTGGCGGATCAGAGTACTTCTTCTTCGAAGGCGTCACCTCGGCTCCCAACACCGATTACGCTTACTGGATTTCCCAGAATGTCTTCGCGATGTTCCAGCTGATGTTCGCAATTATTACACCTGCGCTGATTATCGGTGCGATTGCTGAGCGCATGAAGTTCTCAGCTGTCATGGCATTCGCCACTCTCTGGATGTTCTTCGTCTACTTCCCAATGGCTCACCATGTTTGGGGTATTACGGGTGAAATGAATGGCGTCTGGAATGCTGCTGCGAGCATCAAGGCGATCGACTTTGCAGGTGGTACGGTGGTTCATATGACTTCAGGCTGGTCCGCACTCTTACTCTGTATCCTCGTTGGCAAGCGTGCAGGTTTTGGCAAGGTGCCAATGACGCCTCACTCAATGGTTCTTTGTATGGTAGGTACCGGCATGCTCTGGGTTGGTTGGTATGGCTTTAATGCGGGATCGGCTCTGGCTGCGGATGGCGTCGCTGCTCAAGCCTTTACGACCACCACCCTTGCTGCTGCCGTCGCCGCCTTCACTTGGGGTGCGCTCGAGTGGGTACTTCGTAAGCATGCCAGCGTTCTTGGTATGTGCTCAGGTGCAGTGGCTGGCCTTGTCGTGATCACGCCTGCGGCTGGTTTTGTGAGTGCAGGTTCAGCAGTTATCATTGGCGTCCTGGCCGGCATCGTTCCGTTCCTAGCAGTGGTCTACCTTAAGTCGAAGCTCGGCTATGACGACGCGCTCGACACCTTCGGCGTCCATGCTGTCGGCGGAACACTCGGTGCTATTGTCACGGGCGTGTTTGCGACCGCAGATGCGAATGCCAATTTAAATACCAACTTGAAAGGCTTGATTGATAACGGATTGGTCATCGAACAGTTTAAGGCTATCGGCGTGACTTTGATTCTCTCGCTTACCGCGACATTCATTATCGGCATGCTAATCAAGAATACGATTGGACTCCGTCCTTCTGAGGAAGATGAAGCCCGCGGCATTGATATCACCGACCACGGTGAAGAAGGTTATTCTTTAAAGGGTTAATCATCAGGAGATTCAATATTCGATTATTAAAAGACCCCGGTTTTAACCGGGGTCTTTTGTTTTGTCGTCATTTGAGCGCTGGCTCGCCGATCCTGAAACTTTTTCGTTAATCTTTGGGCTTCTTGCTTTGTGCTCTCGCTGCAGCGAAGAGGAATTGCTGTGCGAGTCCTGCTGATGCGCCGTAATGTGCGCGCCCAAAGTGTTCGAGGGCTGTACGCTTCCAGCCATTGAGCGCATAACCTTCGACGAGAATCTGCTCGATCCAGGTGTCGACTGGGAATGATTCAAGTCTTCCGAACCCAAAGAGTGCGACGCATGCAGCGACTTTCGGTCCAACGCCAGGCAACTTTGTTAATTCTACGAGCAATGCGTCGGTCTCGAGTGCGCCAAGTTCTGCAGCCCAATTTGGCCGCTGCTCTAGTTCTCTCGCAGTCGCTTGAATGAATTTTGCCCGATAGCCCAGGCCACAAGCCTTGAGAGTTGCCGCGTCGGCTTGCGCGAGTTTTTCCCAGTCTGGAAGGGCGTGGAAACCTGGTGCAAGCTCTTGGCCTAGTCGTTCGGCAAGGGCCGCAACCATGCGACGAATCTGAATGATCTGTTTATTTGAACTACAAAGAAAAGCTAGCAGGGCTTCATCGGGTGTTTGTGCGAGAATACGCAGTCCGGGGAAGCGCGATAGAGCGCCTGCCAGAAACGGATCAGATCGCCAAGGGAGGGCATCGATTGCGCGTACCTGTGCGCCTGATGCGTCGAGATAAAGTCCTAGGTCCGCAGCTACATTTGGTTTTCCTAGCGGCTGACGCCAGGCAAGACCTTCGGGATGTAACTTTAATTGTACGACATGGTGTCCAAATATGCCTGTCCATACGCTATCACCATTGCGTTGCCAGCGAAAGCTCTGCCCACCGTCGAGTATCTCGGCGAGAGTCGCTTCTCCGGGGGCTGCTACCATTCGCAGCACCTGCCATTTAGACCAGTCGCTCATCGTAACTTCAGATAATGAATATAACCTGAGGCTTAGCCCCAAATTACCGAGTGGGAAGTTTGCTCCCTGCGGCCTTCAGTGTCGCAAGTAATTTCAACTTCAGGCGTGCAGCCTCTTGAGGACGTTCCTTGGCCAAGTCTTTCGACTCCGAAGGATCTTTGGCAATGTCGTACAACTCTACGCGTTCATCATAGAAGAACAGGATAGCCTTGAGGTCACCTTCGCGAATCGCTGCAAATGGCTCTACGCCTGGGCCAGTTGCACCCCAAACGTGTGGATAATACCAAATAAAATCAGGGGTCGTTCTTTTGCCTCCCGCTAAGACGGTGGAGATATCGCCACCGTCAATACCTGTGGGCGCTTTCTCGCCAGCTGCTTTCACGAGTGTGGGCAGCAAGTCTTCCATGCGAATGGCGGCATCAATCGTCGACCCCGGTTGTGTGATGCCTGGCCAGCGCACGACACAGGGGACCCTTAAGCCGCCTTCGTAAGCCGATCCTTTGCCACTACGCAGGGGCAGATTTTTAGGTTTAAACCCACCATCACGCTGTGCGTAGCCGCCGTTGTCGGAGAGGAAAACGACAATTGTGTTACCCGCTACGCCCATCTTATCCAATTCAGCCATGACTTGGCCCACGCTTGCATCCACATCTGCAACCATCGTGGCATAATCTTTTTCTACACGGCTCAGCGTGAGAGATGCGTAATCGGCACTAAACTTTTTCGCAGGTTCGATGGGAGTGTGTACGCCAAAATGAGCGAAATTTAAAAAGAACGGCACACCTGCGGAATGTGCTTTGCGAATTTCTGCAATGGCCCGATCGGTTAGTGCCTCTGTAACTGTGACGTCTTTTCCGTGATACTCTGCTAAGTCCGGCACGTCCCAAGCTATGCGACTGTCTTTGCCGGCACTAAAGTTTTTCAAACCTAGATGGCTTCCAGGCTGCCCCATGGCGCTACCACCAATGTTTATATCAAACCCGAGGTTTAAGGGATTGGCTCCGGGTGTATCGACTGCACCAAAGTGCGCCTTGCCGACGTGAATGGTCCGATAGCCTGCTTTCCGTAACAGTGCAGGAAGGGTTTCTCCACATTCGAAGCTGTGGGGTATATTGGTTCCGGCGGGCTGCAGGCCGTTACAATTCCAGTCGGGAAGGGCGAGGCCTTTGGACACCACGCCGAGATCCTTGCCTTTTTCTAAGGTCCAATTGCTTACGCGATGGCGAGCGACATTAACCCCGGTGAGCAAGGTTACGCGTGAAGGTGAGCAGACGGGACATGCATACGCATGGGTAACTTTCGCTCCTTGGGTGGCGAGCTTCTCTAAGTTAGGAGTACGGTAGTGATCGTTGATGCCTTTGGTTTTAGGTAGGCCAAGGTTGACCGAGGTGTCATTCCACCCCTGGTCATCGGTCAAAATAATGATAATGTTCGGTTGCGGTGCTGCACGGGTAATCGAAGCAATGAGTATCATTGCTAAGGCGATGAGTGCGGCGAGGCGACGGGGGGCCATGCTGTCTCCGACACCGCATTACTGACTTCGTTCCGATTAGATTGCGAAGCGAAGTGAGGCTAATTTGGCGTCACGAAGTCGGCGGGCTTCTGTTTCATCCTTCGTACGCAGTGATTCACGAACGCGCCGCTTGGTGTAGTTAGTCAGGTGCAAGGTGTAGTGAAGCCACCACGTACCATTGTTATTCCAAATGTGGTGATTGGAATTCGGCGCTTTCGTTAGACGAAAGGCGATGGCGGCTTGGTGGGAGCCGCTAGATGTATTGTCGATGGGTTGGTTGATCATGGTGGGTGTGGGTTAGAAAATCCGCACATCACGATAACCATCGGGGAGAAGGTTGTGATTCCCTGGGGGAATCCTCATCCCGCACCTTTCGGTTGCGGAGACCACCGTGGCCCTCCCGGGCTCGGTTGGTGTAATGGGATCGGGTTTAGCCGACCGTCATTACTCGTGATGCTTTGTATTAAAGAACGCTTACAGTATACCATATCAGGCAACCCCTCCGTCAAGGGGTCGTGTGTCATAAAGCAAAAATCGTATCCTGGGCCCTTTGATGGCCTTATTCCGACTTTCCGCCACCCCCTTCGTCTCTTAGGTTACACACGTGATTCGCACCCTCTGTATCTCTTGTTTCTGCCTATTTTGCTTAAGAGGGCAGGCGGCGACGCAGCCAAACATCCTCTTCATTGTCGCCGACGACATCGGTATTGGTGATACCGGTTTTTCGGGTGGGAAAGATTTTCCGACGCCTTTTATTGATCGGATTGCTAAAGAGGGTGCTGTTTTTACGAGTGCGTATTTAACCGCACCGGTTTGTTCGCCTTCGCGTGCGGGGATGTTAAGCGGACGTTACCAGCAGCGCTTTGGCCATGAAATGAATCCCAGCGAAGGTTCGGTCCATCAACAGGGACTCCCGCTCACCGAAAAATTACTTCCTGCGCGTCTCGCTGCAGCCGGTTACCATAGCGGCATTGTTGGTAAGTGGCATCTCGGCACGGAAGAAGCTTATCATCCCTTGCAGCGTGGTTTCGCCGAGCAGCCTCTCGGATTCTTGGGTGGTAGTCGTAATTACATCGGAATCGGCAAGGGAATCGGCAAGGGATTGCTTACAGATGACAAGCCTGTCGAATTAAACGGATACCTCACGGATGCCTTTGGCGATGCGGCCGTCGGCTTTATTAACCGCAACAAAGGTAAGCCCTGGTTCCTATACGCCGCTTTCAATGCTGCCCATGGTCCGTTGCAGCCGAATGAAACCGTGATGGCCCGCGTGCCAGAATCACTCAAAGGTGAGCGCCGCAAATTTGCCGGACTGATGCTCTCGCTGGATGATAATGTCGGTAAACTATTGGCAGCGTTGAAGGCATCAGGCCAAGAGGAGAACACACTTGTCGTGTTTATTTCTGACAATGGCGGGCAGACTTTAGTGGGAGCTAGTAATCTCGATTTACACGGCCACAAAGGCTCAACCTGGGAAGGTGGCATTCGTACGCCGATGGCTATGCGTTGGCCGGGCAAAATATCCGCTGGGACGACCTGCGCCTCTCCGACTATCACGCTCGATATCAGCGCGACGTTTATGGATCTTGCCGCCGGATCGGTGCCCAAGGACTACGACGGTCGTTCACTGCTCGGGGTACTCACACGCCAAGAGAAGCTCGATGACAAAAGACCGCTGCATTGGCGCTTTGGGACTCAGTGGGCAACCCGCGTGGGTGACTGGAAAATTGTCCGAGCCGCAGGCGAGGAGGGCATTGAGCTTTATAACTTACTTCAGGATCCGACCGAAAAAACCAATGTCGCAGATGCGCAACCTGAAAAACTTAAAGAACTACAGGCTGTTCATGACACATGGGATAAGACACTGGTCGCTCCGCTTTGGGGTGTTAAGGCTGCGCGAGATAAAAAAGAATCGGTAAAGACGAAGGCAAAGAAGTAGTCTGCAGACGACTTTACCGGCGGTGCAGTTGTCGGAGCGCTTCGTAGGCTGCAATGCCACAGGCCGTGGAGAGATTTAATGATCGTAGGATTTCGCGCTCATCGCCAACGACGCGCGGTTTACCCGGTGCGCTGACTTGAGCCGCGCGCATCTCTTCGCGAATAACGGTGGGCAATTTATCTTCGGATACAAGTTGCGGTATCTTGATGTGAAACTCCTCAGGGATCGCATTGCGTACTTCCAAAGGTACGCCCGAGCTCTCCGAGCCGAAGACAAGTGCATCGCCATCCTCAAAACTAACGTCCCAAAGGGTGTGCGTTGCTTTGGTCGTTAAGAGCCAGCGACGTTTGGGTGCGTCTGCGCTTGCGGTGAAGGCAGCCCAGTTTTCATGATGCCGAACATCCAGTGCGTGCCAGTAGTCCATGCCGGCGCGCCGTAACTTGGCGTCATTAATCTCAAATCCCAACGGATGGATGAGGTGAAGCGCACAGCCCGTGAGCGCACACATGCGGCCAACGTTCCCCGTGTTCTGGGGGATTTCTGGACGGTGAAGAACGAGGTGGAGCACGTGGGTGAGCGGGGAGACTAAAAGCTAAAGACTAAGGACTAATGACTAAGGGCTAAAGATTAAGGACTAAAAGTAAAAGGGGAGTCGCGCGCTCAGCGCCTGCGTTTTAACGCGCGCTGCATGGTGCGTTTATCATCGCGGTCTTTCATGTCTTGTCGGCGGTCATGCTGTTTCTTGCCCGTGCCGACGGCGATGAGTACTTTGGCTAGGCCGTGCTTGAAATACATTTTAAGCGGGATGATGGATTTCCCGCCCGAGCGCACATCTTCTACAATTTTCTGAATTTCTGCTTTGTGTAACAAGAGTGGACGGGGGCGATAGGTGTCGTGGTTCAGACGGTTCGCAAATTCCCACTCTGCAATATGTGCGCGGTAAAGTACCGGACCTTTGGAGCTTAAGCGCACAAAGCTATCGGCGATGTTCGCTCGACCTGCGCGCAGGGCTTTGACTTCTGAGCCATGCAACATGATGCCGGCTTCGTAAGTCGGTCCGATAAAGTAGTCGCGACCCGCCTTCGGGTTGCTGACTTCGGGCGTCGCCTGTTCTTTGCGCGCGCCCATCTTGCTCATCCGTCCACTCCAGGTCACCTGCCTTAAAGGACAGTTGACCTAGGGAGCGGCTTTAGGCCTTGGTCACCTCGTCGTCGGAGGGGATCTCGTAAGTGATTTTACCTTCGATGACTTCGCGCATGGCGATATCTTCGAGGGAAAGTTTTTCTAAGGAATCTACGAGCTGAGGTGCGCCGCTACGAAGCTGCTTCACTCGCTTTGAGATAACGTTGATAAGGATATTGGGGTCAGTGATGACCTTGTTAGCGGCGCGTAGGTAGTCGTCTCTCATGGCAAATAGGTGACCCAGGGGGTCAAAGGAGGGTTGAACTTGGGGAGGCGTTGCTTCCTAGGCAAGCATTTGTCGAAGGCGCACCCCTCCTTGAGGCCTCAAAGTGAGTCAGCAAAGGGGTTTTAAGGCGAAGGCACTAACTTTGCCGAAAGGGGCTTTTGAGCTCGAGATAGCCTTTTCCCTTGCCACGGGGGAAGTGGGGTGTTTTTACCCTTGGTTCACCTCAAAGGAAAAAGCCATGTCACGCATCTGCGCCATCACCGGCAAGCGCCCTGTCAAGGGCCGCAACATCATTCACAAAGGTCAGTCCAAGAAGAGCGGCGGCATCGGCCTCCAGCTCGTCAAGCAGACCAAACGCGTTTTCCGTCCGAACGTTCAGCGCCGCCGCGTGAAACTTCCTTCCGGCCAAGTGAAGCGCATGTGGGTTTCCGTGAAAGCGATGAAGGCTGGTCTCGTTCAATTCGGCTGAGTAACCCTCACTCTTTGATTCAAAAACCCCGACGTAAGCCGGGGTTTTTTGTTTTAGTATTAAGTCGTGGCAACAAGTAGCCTCTATCCATAAATCAAAATGATGCCTGCGGAGCTTAAGTTAAACCCTCTGACGTTGTTGGCCGCACGACGACGCGTGCTAAATCTCCCTGTTTATGATTTAACAGTGAGTAACCCTGATGTCGCCGGCTTTGCTTGGCCGCGCGATATTCTTGCCACAGCGCTTGGCGGCTCAGGGTGCGAACGTCATCAACCAGATCCTTTTGGAAGTATCGAGGCACGCACCGCCATTGCAGAATACTACGCTCAACATGGCGCCACTGTATCTCCAAAGCACATCTGTCTTTCGGCCTCTACCAGTGAAGCCTACACGTGGTGGCTGCGTTTACTTTGCGAGCCAGGGGATAATGTTTTAGCCCCCGAGCCCGCTTACCCGTTGATCAGTGTTCTTGCCGAAATCAGCCGAGTTAAAGTTATTCCTTATCGTTGCGAATTTAGGGACGGTTTTTGGAGCGTCGACCCGGCGTCATTAAAGCCTAACGCCCATACCCGCGCGATCCTCGCGATTTCACCCGCTAATCCTACAGGACATACTTTGAGCGTGGTTGATTTGAAAGCATTGCGTGATGCCCAGCAAAAAGCCGCTCCAGGCTGTGCGCTGATTGTCGACGAAGTCTTTTTGGATTATCCCGGCGCCGCTTTCGCTGGGCAGCCTTCGGTCTTGGCACAAAAAAATCTAGACCCGCTGATTATTCTTTCTGGGCTTTCGAAAGTAGCACTTACGCCTCAACTTAAAGTGGGTTGGTCGGTGGTGGCAGGATCTCCGGAGTGGTTGCAAATGATTCTGCCCAAACTCGAGCATCACGCGGATGCATTTCTTTCGGTGAATGCGCCTGCGCAAGCGGCTTTGCCTTTCTTGCTAAAAGGGTCCCCTGCCTACCGTGCTGCTGTGCGGGCGCGGCTTGATGCCAACGAGGCGACCTTACGTACGGCACTGGTCAGACTTGTCGGCTGCGAACTGCTTCCGCGACAAGCAGGCTGGAGTGTCGTGGTGCGTTTGCCGGCGGGCGTTGATGAGCTTAACTTTGCACTCCAAGCGCTCGAAGAAGGCGCATGTGTACACCCTGGACATTACTATGATTTTGCCAGCGGGAACTCGATTGTGCTCAGCCTCTTGACTGACCCGAAAGACTTTAGTGCGGGTTTGGATGCACTTATGCGTGCTTTACCCCGTTGCTAGGTCATTTAGCCTTACTGAACGATTATTTCGTCTTTCTTCTCGTCTGCAGGTGATTTAACACTGCGGGGTGAATCAACCATACGGAGAGCAGA
>Ga0114977_10003213_pt1 | contig 10467 bp, 9 predicted proteins | sample S_130805_MF_Meta_FD_87026 | JGI IMG/M metagenome (GOLD analysis project Ga0114977, IMG submission 87026) | Freshwater microbial communities from Lake Simoncouche, Canada to study carbon cycling - S_130805_MF_MetaG | ecosystem: Environmental > Aquatic > Freshwater > Lake | place: Lake...
ATAGCCACATGTTCCGTTCAGGACTTTCTGGCACTGGCGACCGGATAGCCAACAAAAGTCTTCTCATCGACCATGATCACGATCTTTCCGTCTGGAAGCTGGCTGACCATAAGCCCCTGCACGGAAACACAACTCCCCAACGATATTGTCCGCAGCATGAGCTTCTTTCCCGATCAGCGCCATCGCAGAAACAATCTAGCCCCGGACCGTTCATAATCGCATCATCATTCTTTAGTCATTGATCAATAAATGCGCCGAAATTTTGGGCATGCGGTCGCTGTGCAACACAGACCTGTCAAAGCCAGTCGCGCAGGATCGGAATCAGCGGCAGATCTGCCGGTGGCATCGGATAATCGCGCAAGGCCGCAGGGCGAACCCAGGCCAGGGTCTGCCCTTCGCGCGGGGTGGCAGTGCCCTGCCATTTGCGGCAGGCAAACAGCGGCATCAGCAGGTGAAAATCGGAATAGGCATGGCTGGCAAAGGTCAGGGGCGCAAGGCAGCTTTGCCAGGTATCGATGCCCAGTTCTTCCTTCAGTTCCCGGATCAGCGCCGCTTCGGGTGTTTCCCCGGCTTCCACCTTGCCACCGGGAAACTCCCAAAGTCCTGCCATGGACTTGCCTTCGGGGCGCTGGGCCAGCAGCACCCGTCCGTCGGCATCGATCAAGGCAACGGCCGAAACAAGGACGATCTTCACGACCGGTAGTCGGCGTTGATGTCGATGTAGCGGTGGGTCAGGTCGCAGGTCCAGATCGTGCGGCTGGCCTTGCCAAGGCCCAGGTCGATGCCGATCACCAGATCCTGCTGCTGCATATAGGTTGCGCCGTCTTCCTCGCGGTAGGCCGGGTTGCGCCAGCCCTTTTCGGCCACAAGGATATCCCCGAAGCGGATCGACAGGCGGTCCCTGTCAGCTTCAGCGCCGGATTTCCCCACGGCGGCGACGATCCGCCCCCAGTTCGGGTCCTGCCCGGCGATGGCGGTTTTCACCAGGGGTGAGTTCGCGACAGCCATGCCGACCCGATGCGCATCTTCCGGGCTGACCGCCCCGGTGACGCGGATTTCGACGAATTTGGTTGCCCCTTCACCATCCCGGATCACCTGATGCGCCAGGTCCATCATCACGCCGCGCAGGGCAGCCTCGAAGGGCTTTGCTGTGGCTGAGCGTGCCGTGATCTCGGCAGCCCCGCTTTTGCCAGTGGCGGCAAGGATAAGGGCATCCGACGTCGAGGTGTCGCTGTCCACTGTGATGGCGTTGAAGGTATCTCCAACCTGGCGCGACAGCATTTTCTGCAACAGGGGTGCTGCGATTCTGGCATCGGTGAACAGATAGACCAGCATCGTTGCCATGTCGGGCGCGATCATGCCCGAGCCTTTGGCAATACCGGCGATCCTGATCTCTCCGCCTTCGCCTTTGACGGTCGCGGCGGAACCTTTCGGGAATGTATCGGTCGTCATGATGGCGCGGGCGGCGCCCGCCATGCCACTGTCCGAGAGGCGCGCAACCAGATCAGGGACCTTGTCGGTGATCCGGACAAAGGGCAGCGGTTCACCGATGACCCCGGTTGAAGAGGAAAAGACCCGGCTTCCCGGCAATTCAAGTGCTGCGGCCACAGACTCTGTGATTGCCTGCACCGCTGATTGTCCGGCTGCCCCGGTAAACGCGTTCGAGTTGCCAGAGTTGACGATAATGGCTGCCCCCGAACCGGCTGGCACCCTTGCCGCCAGCTTTTCCTGGCAGTCCCGGATGCAGGCCGCGCGGGTGGAAGACCGGGTGAAGGCCCCGGCAATCGCGGTGCCGGGGGCAAGCCGCACCAGCATGACATCTGTGCGGCCGGCATAGCGCACGCCGGCAGCCACCGCCGCAAACTCCACCCCTGCAATCTGCGGCAGGTCAGGAAATACGGCGGGCGCCAAAGGCGAAACGGGGTTGGGGGCCTTGACCGGTGCCGGGGCGTCAGACGCCCCGGAAATGGGGTTTCGCAGCTTACGCACCGTTTTCTTCAGTGCTTTTGCTTCGGCCTTCCTATCGGTCTTGCCCATGCCCGTCTCCGCGTCAGGATCACTCGTCGAAGAGTGTTTGGCTGCGCACGACGGCGGGGTCAATCCCTTCGACGCGGGTGACAGTGGCGGCATCGGTTATGGCGGTGACATGTGCCTCGATTGCCTGGCGCTGCAGTTCCGCTGAAAGTTCGGCGCTGACATCGGCCAGCGGCGGGGCGGCCGCGTCGCGCGTTTCCGCCAGCAGGATCAAATGCCAGCCAAACTGGGTCTGAACCGGGGCCGAAATCTGGCCGGGCTGCAGGGCGATCACGGCATCTTCGAAGGGCTTCACCATCATGCCCGGGCCGAACCAGCCAAGGTCGCCGCCGCCGGCCGCAGATCCGTCGGTGGAGTTCGCCTTCGCAAGCTCGGCAAAATCGGCACCGCCATCAAGCTGCGCCTTCAGGTCTTTGGCCTGCTCTTCGGTTGCCACCAGAATGTGCGAGGCGTGGTATTCGATCAGCGGTGCCGAGCCCTTGTATTTGGCATCATAGGCGGCCTGGATGGTGGCATCGGTGACCGCTTCGGCGACCACGGCCTGCAAGGCTGCGCCCGAAATATAGGTGCGGCGCTGATTGGCGATCATCACGTCGTCGCGCGCCGTCAGCTTGTCTTCCTGCGACTGGGAAAGGGCGGTCTGCTGGATCAACTGTTCCAGGATGCCCTTGAACAGCACGTCGTCGGCAAGCGACTGATATTCTTGCGGCAGGGTCTCGCGCAGGGCAACGACCTGGCCCAGGGTGATGTCGGACCCGTTCACAGTGGCCACCACGGTCTGCGCGGAATCGCCTTCGGCATGGCCAGGCAGCGCCCAGGCAACCGACAGCGCCACCCCCAGGGCCAGAACCGGCCGGAATCCCGTTGATTTCACCATCTCACATTCTCCTGATCGTGCCGCATTCTCGTGCAGCGTTGACAGTTTGCCCCCGCCCCCTTACATCGCACAGGTCGCGTGAGACAGGGCGCCTTGGGCTTTCTTGGCCCTTCTATGGAAGGCGGTGGAGGCGGGCAAGGCCCGGGCCTCACACGATCTTGTCAGGAACGACCAGGCGGAGAAAATATGCTGGGTCTCGGAACGCTCGCGCGGAAGGTCTTCGGCACGCCGAATGACCGCAAGGTCAAATCGGTACGCCCGCTTGTGGCGCAGATCAATGCACTGGAGCCGCAGTTCGCCGCACTGAGCGATGAGGACATCATCGCAAAGACCGCAGACTTCAAGGAACGGGTGGCCAAGGGCGAAAGCCTGGATGCGCTGCTGCCCGAAGCCTTTGCGAATTGCCGCGAGGCGGCAAAACGCGCACTGGGCCTGCGCGCCTTCGATGTGCAGCTGAAGGGCGGCATTTTTCTGCATCAGGGCAATATCGCTGAAATGAAGACGGGCGAAGGCAAGACCCTGGTCGCGACCTTTCCGGCCTATCTGAATGCCCTGACCGGCAAGGGCGTGCATGTGGTCACGGTGAACGACTATCTGGCCAAGCGCGATGCGGAATGGATGAGCAAGGTCTATGGCGCGCTGGGGCTGACGACAGGCGTCGTCTATCCCTATCAGCCGGACGCGGAAAAGCGCGAGGCCTACAAGGCCGACATCACCTATGCGACCAACAACGAGTTGGGGTTCGATTACCTGCGCGACAACATGAAGGGCGCCATCGAAGAGATGTCGCAGCGCGGGCATTACTTTGCCATCGTTGACGAGGTGGACAGCATCCTGGTGGACGAGGCGCGCACGCCGCTGATCATATCCGGCCCATCGCAGGACCGGTCGGATCTGTACATCACGGTGGACAAGCTGATCCCCAAACTGTCGCCAGAGCATTACAAGGTCGATGAGAAGACCCGCAACGTGACCTACACGGATGAGGGCAACGAGGTGATCGAGCAGTTGCTGCGCGATGCCGGGCTGCTGTCGGCAGAGGATTCGCTTTACGATCCCGAAAGCACGACGCTGGTGCATCATGTGACGCAGGCGCTGCGGGCGCATGCGCTGTTCAACAAGGACCAGCAATACATCGTCCGCGACGGCGAGGTGATGCTGATCGACGAATTTACCGGGCGCATGATGAAGGGCCGCCGTCTGTCGGACGGGCTGCATCAGGCAATCGAGGCGAAGGAAGGCGTGAAGATCCAGCCAGAGAACACCACCCTGGCCAGCGTGACATTCCAGAATTACTTCCGCCTGTACGAAAAGCTGGCCGGGATGACCGGAACGGCCTCGACCGAAGCAGAAGAATTCATGGAAATCTACAAGCTGGGTGTGGTGGAGGTGCCGACCAACCGGCCCATCGCCCGTGTGGACGAGCATGATCAGGTCTACCGCACCGCGCGCGAGAAATACGAAGGTGTGGTCAAGGCGATCCGTGAGGCCAATGCCAAGGGCCAGCCGATTCTTGTGGGTACGACCAGCATCGAGAAATCCGAAGCGCTGTCGACCCTGCTGGCCAAAGAGGGCATTCCGCACAACGTGCTGAACGCCCGCCAGCATGAGCAGGAAGCGCAGATCGTGGCGGATGCCGGCAAGTTCGGCGCGGTGACCATCGCCACCAACATGGCCGGTCGCGGAACCGACATCCAGCTGGGCGGCAATGTGGAGATGAAGGTGCTCGAGGCACTTGCCGCCGACCCGCATCTGCACCCGGACGAGGTGCGCGCCCGGATTGAAGCCGAGCATGCCGACGAGAAGAAGAAGGTGATCGGGTCGGGCGGCCTGTTCGTTCTGGCAACGGAACGTCACGAAAGCCGCCGGATCGACAACCAGCTGCGTGGCCGGTCGGGCCGTCAGGGTGACCCGGGCCGGTCCAGCTTCTTTCTGTCGCTGGAAGATGACCTGATGCGCATCTTCGGCAGCGAAAGGCTGGACAAGGTGCTGTCCACGCTGGGCATGAAGGAAGGCGAGGCCATTGTTCACCCCTGGGTCAACAAATCGCTGGAAAAGGCGCAGGCCAAGGTTGAAGGCCGCAACTTCGACATCCGCAAGCAGCTGTTGAAGTTCGACGATGTGATGAACGATCAGCGCAAGGCCATTTTCGGCCAGCGGCTGGAGATCATGCAGGCGGAAGACCTGTCGGACATCGTCAAGGACATGCGGCATCAGGTGATCGAAGATCTGGTGGATGAAAATCTTCCGCCCAAGGCCTATGTCGACCAATGGGACACCGAGGGGCTGACCGGTGCCTGCCGCGAGTGGGTGGGCATGGACCTGCCGATCGCTGACTGGGCCGCTGAAGAGGGCGTTGATCAGGACGCCGTGCGGGACCGGATCGTCGCAGCATCGGACAGGATGATGGGCGAGAAGCTTGATGCCTTTGGCCCCGAGACGATGAAGACTATCGAAAAGCAGCTTTTGCTGCAGACCATCGACGCCAAGTGGCGCGAGCACTTGCTGCGCCTTGAACATCTGCGGTCGGTCGTGGGCTTTCGCGGCTATGCCCAGCGCGATCCGCTGAACGAATACAAGACCGAATCCTTTCAGCTGTTTGAAACGATGCTGAATTCGCTGCGGCTGGACGTGACGCAGAAGCTGTCGCAGGTCCGACCGATCAGCAAGGAAGAGCAAGAGCAGCTTGTGGCGCAGTTCATGGCGCAACAGCAGGCCTCTGCCGCTGCGGCAGCGGCCCGTGAGGCGGCGGCTTCAGCCGCCTTGCCGGCCCTTGCGCTTGCTGAGGCCGGGGCACCTGTGGGGGTGGGGGTGATGCAGGCAGCGGTAGCGGACCGTGTGCCGCTTGTCGCCGGTTTCGTCGAGACGGATCCTTCGACCTGGGGTGCCCCGGCGCGGAACGCGCCTTGCCCCTGCGGGTCTGGCGAAAAGTTCAAATACTGCCACGGCCGCATGGCCTGACGGAAGGGGCGACGGGATGGCCAACCTTGCGCTGTCGCAGATGCGGGCGGTTGCGCTGCAGCAAGCCGTGGCGGCAGCGGTGCCCGACCTTGGGGACCTGCGGGTCACACTGCACACCAAGGCCTTTGGCGAGGCGCTGCCCATCGCCTGTGACGAAAGCCCGATCGGGCGGCAGCTGAACCGCAGGGTCGGGGTCTGGCTGCGCCCGTCTACAGGTAGCGCAGCGCCCTGAAGCTGACCTCGCGCGATTTTCCGACGATCAGGTGATCGTGCAGGGTGATGCCCAGCACTGCCGCTGCCTCTTGAATCTGGGCTGTCATCGCGATGTCGGCTTCGGACGGGGTCGGGTCACCCGACGGATGGTTATGAACAAGGATCAGCGCGCTGGCGTTCAGTTCCAGCGCGCGCTTGACCACTTCGCGCGGATAGACCGGAACATGATCGACCGTGCCCTGGGACTGTTCTTCATCCGCGATCAGGACATTCTTGCGGTCAAGGAACAGGATGCGGAACTGTTCGGTTTCCCGGTGCGCCATGGCGGTGTGGCAGTAATCCAGCAGCGCATCCCAGGATGACAGCACCGGACGGTGCATGATGCGCGAGCGTGCCATGCGCTGGGCCACCGCCTCGATCAGCTTCAACTCCTGGATCACCGCTTCGCCCACGCCGGGGATGACGGCCAGGCGGGTGGCGGGGGCGGTGACGACGCGGTTGATGTCACCGAACGTATCCAGCAGCAGGCGGGCCAGGGGTTTCACGTCATGCCGGGGAATGGCGCGAAACAGGATCAGCTCCAGCAATTCGTATTCGGGCATGGCCGCCGCCCCGCCTTCCATGAAGCGGGTGCGAAGCCGCTTGCGGTGATCCCTGACATAAGACGGCAGACGGCCCGGCAAAATCTGATCAAGCGCAGTGCCATCGTCATCCGGCGGATCAGCCGGAAGGAACAGGGGCAAGCGGGCTTCGCGGAAGGAGGGCGGTCTTGTCATGCCGGCAGAGTGGGGCAGGCAGGGTGAATGAAAGGTTAACCGGATTCATCTTTGTGAAGAAATCCCTGCCAAAGCCGGTCGCTTCGGCAGGGCCGGGGCGTCAGCCCTTCATCCCGTCCCAGAAGGTTTTGACCTTGGAGAAGAACGAGGACCCTTCCGGGTTGTTGTCTTCCGACAGCTTCTCGAACTCGCGCAGCAGCTCTCTCTGGCGACCGGTCAGATTGACCGGCGTTTCCACCGCCAGTTCGATCAGCATGTCACCGCTGCCGCCGCCGCGCAGGGCCGGCATGCCCTTGGCGCGCAGGCGCATCTGCTTGCCGGTCTGGCTGCCGGCGGGGACCTTGACGCGGCTTTTGCCGCCGTCGATGGTTGGAACCTCGACCTCGCCGCCCAGGGCGGCGGCGGTGATGCTGACCGGAACGCGGCAGAACAGGTGAACGCCATCGCGCTGGAAGATCGGGTGATCCTTGACCTCGATGAAGATGTAAAGGTCGCCCGTCGGTCCGCCGCGCAGGCCGGCCTCGCCCTCGCCCGCGAGGCGGATGCGCGTGCCGGTTTCAACGCCTGCGGGAATGTTCACCGACAGCGCGCGTTCCTTTTCGATGCGTCCGGCGCCGCCGCAGGCCCGGCAGGGGTTCTTGATGATCTGGCCCACGCCGGCGCAGGTGGGGCATGTGCGTTCGACCGTGAAAAAGCCCTGCTGGGCGCGGACCTTGCCCATGCCTGAACAGGTCGGGCAAGTGACGGGTTCTGCCCCGCCCTCGGCCCCGGTGCCCCGGCAGACCTCGCAGGCCACCGAGGCGGGAACGTTGATGGTTTTCTGGATGCCGCCATAGGCGTCTTCCAGCGAGACACGCAGATTGTAGCGCAGGTCAGACCCGCGTTGTGCGCGGCTGCGTCCGCCGCCCGCCCCGCCGCGCCCACCCATGAAATCGCCGAACAGGTCTTCGAACACATCCGAGAAGGCCGAGGCGAAGTCACCCTGACCCGCTCCGCCGCCGCCCGGGCCGCGTCCGCCTTCGAAGGCCGCATGACCGAACCGGTCATAGGCGGCTTTCTTGTCGGCGTCTTTCAGCGTGTCATAGGCTTCGTTGACTTCCTTGAACTGCGCCTCTGCCTGCGGATTGTCGGAATTGCGGTCGGGGTGCAGTTCCTTGGCCTTGCTGCGGTAGGCCTTCTTCAGCTCTTCAGCCGAAGCAGTGCGCGGCACGCCCAGAATTTCGTAGAAGTCGCGTTTTGCCATGGCAAACCCCTTTGGGGAACACGTCGAAGGCGGCCCGAAGTGAGGCCGCCTTCAGTCCGGTCCGTGCGGACTTACTTCCGCTTGTTGTCGCCAAGGTCTTCGAAGTCGGCATCGACGATATCATCGTCCACACCGCGCGGGGCATCGGGATCGGAGCCTTCCGATTCGGCCTGGCTGGCCTTGTAGATGGCTTCGCCCAGACGCATCGCGGCTTCGGTCACGTTCTGGATGCCGCCCTTGATCTTGCCCGCGTCGTCGGACTTGAGGGTTTCTTCCAGCGCGCCCATCGCAAGCTCAATGGCCTCCACGGTGGACGGGTCCACCTTGTCGCCATGTTCTTCGATCGACTTCTTGGTCGAATGCAGCAGGCTTTCGGCCTGGTTGCGCGCTTCGACCAGTTCGCGGCGGGCCTTGTCGGCGTCGGCGTTCGCCTCGGCGTCCTTGACCATCTTTTCGATCTCGTCATCCGACAGACCGCCCGAGGCCTGAATGGTAATCGCCTGGGTGCGGCCCGTGCCTTTGTCCTTGGCATTGACCGAAACGATGCCGTTTGCGTCGATGTCGAAGGTGACCTCGATCTGCGGCATGCCGCGCGGTGCCGGCGGGATCTGTTCCAGGTTGAACTGGCCCAGGATCTTGTTGTCGGCGGCCATTTCACGCTCGCCCTGGAAGACGCGGATCGTCACCGCATTCTGGTTGTCTTCCGCGGTCGAGAACACCTGCGACTTCTTCGTGGGGATCGTGGTGTTGCGGTCGATCAGGCGGGTGAAGACACCGCCCAGCGTTTCGATGCCAAGGCTCAGCGGGGTCACGTCCAGCAGAACCACGTCCTTGACGTCGCCCTGCAGCACGCCGGCCTGAATGGCGGCACCAAGGGCCACGACTTCATCCGGGTTCACGCCCTTGTGGGGTTCCTTGCCGAAGAACTTCGTGACCTCTTCCACCACTTTCGGCATGCGGGTCATGCCGCCGACCAGAACCACTTCGTCAATGTCGCCAATGCTCAGGCCGGCATCTTTCAGCGCGGCCTGGCAGGGCTTGATCGACGCCTTGATCAGGTCGTTGACCAGGCTTTCCAGCTTGGCGCGGGTCAGCTTGACCACCAGGTGCAGCGGCTGGCCCGTGTTGCGGTCCATGCTGATGAAGGGCTGGTTGATTTCGGTCTGCTGGCTGGACGACAGTTCGATCTTGGCCTTTTCCGCCGCTTCCTTCAGGCGCTGAAGCGCCATCTTGTCCAGCGTCAGGTCAACGCCATGCTCTTTCTTGAACTCGTCGGCAAGGTAACTGACGATGCGCATGTCAAAGTCTTCACCGCCAAGGAACGTATCCCCGTTGGTGGATTTCACTTCGAACAGGCCGTCGTCGATTTCCAGGATGGTGATGTCGAAGGTACCGCCGCCAAGGTCATAGACCGCGATCGTCTTCGATTCCTTCTTGTCCAGGCCATAGGCCAGCGCAGCCGCCGTGGGTTCGTTGATGATGCGCAGCACGTCAAGGCCGGCAATCTTGCCGGCGTCCTTGGTGGCCTGACGCTGGGCGTCGTTGAAATAGGCGGGCACCGTGATCACGGCCTGGGTGACGGCTTCACCCAGATAGCTTTCAGCGGTTTCCTTCATCTTCTGCAGGATGAAGGCCGAGATCTGCGAGGGGGAGTATTTTTCGCCCCGCACTTCGACCCAGGCGTCGCCATTGCCGCCGTTCACCAGGGTATAGGGCAGGTTCTTTTTGTCTTTTGCGATATGCACGTCATCCATGCGGCGCCCGATCAGGCGCTTGACGGCAAAGACGGTGTTCGAGGGGTTCGTGACCGCCTGCCGCTTGGCCGGCTGGCCGACAAGGCGTTCGGTTTCCGTGAAACCGACGATGGACGGAGTGGTGCGGGCCCCTTCCGAGTTTTCGATCACGCGGGGCTGTGCGCCGTCCATGATCGCAACGCAGGAGTTGGTGGTCCCGAGGTCAATCCCGATGACTTTGGCCATAGTAAGCTACCTCTTCTTTCGGCGATGTTATGGGGTGCAGAGCCGTTGCGGCCTCTGCTCCCCGATCCCAATGAGATCCGGTTGGGGCGACCGCCCCATCCCGGCTTCGGGGGGTATATAAGGGGGGGTCAGGTAGGCTGCAAGCGCTTCGGGCTTTTGAAAATGACAGAGGGTGGGATGAATTCGCAGGTTTCTATGGATCGGCCGGTTCCGACGCTGCATTTGCGCGGGTTCGACATTCATGCGGAGCTGATTTCTGCCGCAGAACAGGCCGATTGGGTGGATGACATCCGTACCGTGGTGGCTGCCGCCCCGCTGGTTTCGCCGGTTACGCCTTGGGGCCGTCCGATGAGCGTGCGGATGCCGGCGGCAGGGCGCCTGGGG
>Ga0114977_10003217_pt1 | contig 10461 bp, 8 predicted proteins | sample S_130805_MF_Meta_FD_87026 | JGI IMG/M metagenome (GOLD analysis project Ga0114977, IMG submission 87026) | Freshwater microbial communities from Lake Simoncouche, Canada to study carbon cycling - S_130805_MF_MetaG | ecosystem: Environmental > Aquatic > Freshwater > Lake | place: Lake...
CATTGTTACTTTATCGCCTTGCTTAACAAAAACTTCACCAATATTCATATAAACACTTAAATATTCACCATGTCTAATAATAATTAATTTTCCACCAGTTGGCGAAATTGCAATACTTGTTACTTCACCTCCAAATATAGCTCTTGCTTGAGATCCTTTAGTTGCACATATTTCGACACCATTATTATTCATAATAAAACCTTTTATTGCGGGATGCTCATATTCGCCATAACCTTGGCATATAACACCTTTTGCAACTGGCCAAGGTAGTTTGCCTCTGCTACTCGAAAAATCTGCACCAACTGCTTCTGCTTCTGCAGTAAGTTCGGGCGCATAAGTTTTAACAGCAACTGGTTTCACTTCTGTTTTGCTTTTTATATTCTTAATCTCATTTTTATTTTTTTCACTCTTTGCTAATTTTTCTGCTTTGTCCTTAGCAATTTTAATAGACTCGTCGAGCTTACGTCTTACTTCAGCTTCAATTAATTTCCGGATTGCTATTTGCAAATTTTCAGCATCGCGTTTTTTCTTTTCTAACTCTTTTTTTAATTCATGTTCTTGCTGTTGCAATTCACTTAACACAATTTCTTGCTGTTGTTTTTCTCCATCAAGTTGTTGCTTTTGTTCTTTTTCGTTACCAAGTAAAACATTTTTTTCATGGCGTTGTCCTTCCAGCTCATTTAATTTTCCGGTAATTACATTTTGAGTAGCAACAATTTCTTGCGCTTGTTTTTTTCGGAATGCGGCATATTGTTGAAAATATTTAATTCTCATATAAGCTTGGTTAAAGTTACCCGAAGAAAACAAAAACATAATTTTAGTATAAGAATCTTGGTTGCGTTGAGCAAAATAAATCATTTTTGCATATTCAGCTTTTAATTTATCTAAGTTGCTTTTTAAAACATTTATTTCTGTAACATTTTGTTTAATACTGGCATTTATTTGAGATAACTGATCGTTTATTGTTCCGATAAGTTCTTCACGCATTTTCAACTTTGTATTAATTACTACAATCGTATTTATTTGCGACTTTTTACTTGCCTTTGTTTGGCTTAATTGCATATTAAGTTGCTTGATATCATCATTCAACTTATTTTTTTTATTTTGTAATTCTTTTTGTGATTGCTGCTGAGCTTTAGTTTGAGCAACAAAACTTGATTGTAATCCAATAAAAAAGAAAATGAAGTAAATTACTTTACTAAGGTTTATCTTTTTTAATAGGAATTGGATCATAGTTTTTAGGTATTGATAATGAGATTTTTTGAGGTTGATTTATATCTATGCGAACATAGTTAATTTTTAGGGTTATTTTCTTCTCTGCCTTTATCTCAATATTAACATCGTGTGGTGCAAAAACCGAGTCTTTTGCCAAAAAATTATCATATTGAGCATTAAAAGTTCTATTTGTTGAAACATCAATAAAATGATTATTTATGATTTTAAAGGTTTCATTCATTAAAGTCATTGTTTGCAAAGAACGTTTTAAACTGTCTTGTCTAGCTGTTATACGTCTCAATTTACGTTTTCGTTCGGTACTTAACAAATAATGGCACTTTTCACGATCAATAACAGGATTCAATTTATTATCATCTTCGTAAAAATCAGCGCTATTTCCAAATAAAGCAGCTTGAATCATATCAAAATCTAAATCCGCATTTAGTATTTCGTTGATGTAATTAAAATCACCTTTAAAATACTGCTTTTTTACATAAACTACCATTTTTACAGAATCACGTGTGATTAGTAGTTTTGCAATATCTATTAATCCTCCAACCGCTTTAATGGAAACCCACATTGCACTATCTTTTCTACCCCTTACAATAATATCTAATTTATTATCCTCACCATCAATATCTACTTCAACATCAGCTTTAGCATTAATCCAATCAAATTTTAATTCATTATCTTTTATATGTCGTGATAAATTTTTCGCTGTTTTAAATTGTAATCTACACTTATCAAGGGTGTCTCCAATTTGAGTTTCAATAACTGCCGGAGTGTGTTTTTTTGTTTTACATGAAAAAAACAACAATCCCGTTAAACTTATTAGTAAAACAATTGATTTAAAATTCCTTCTTCTATTCATACAATTTTTTATCAGTTATTTTTTTGTCTAATATTTCGGAGTTTCCTCCGCTTAATTTTGCTTCCTTCCAATAATTTACAGCATCTGTAATTTTATTCAACTTAAAAAGCACATCTCCATAATGTTCTAAAATTACTGCATTTTTCGCCCCCATTTTTACAGCTCTTGCAAGCCAAATTTCAGCTTCTGCATTTTTTCCAAGCTGGTATAAAATCCAACCATAAGTATCAATATAAGATCTGTTATTTTGAGAAATTTCATTACTTCTTCTTGAAAATTTTTCTGCTTTTTCTAATTTATCTTTTCTTAGAGATAAATAATAAGCATAATTATTTAATACTACCGAATTATCAGGATCAATCTTTAAAGCATCATCAAATGCTTTATCTGATTTTTCATATTCTTTCGAATAATTATAAGCATCTCCCAAATTATAGTAAAACTGTGTTAAAAGAAGGTTGTCTTTATAAACAAACTCAATGCCGTCATTTAATGACTCTACCGCTTTTTGATAATTTTTTAATTGGATATTTGCAATACCATTGAAAAAGAAAGGAGTTGGTTGATTTGGAAATAATTCCATGGCTTCAGAACTATGTTCTTCTAATTTTTTATTTTCATTTAATTCAGAATCAATGTACATGAGTTGATTCCAATTACCAAACTTACCTTTATCTAACTGAACAGCTATTTCATATTCGCCTTGAGCTTCTTTTATTTTTTTATCACGGAATAAAAAATCAGCCTTAAGTGAATGTGATTCGGACGCATTTGGATGCATGCGAAGCATAATTTCACATAATTCATTAGCTTCTTTTTGATAAATAGAATTCTGTTCTGATAATTCGAAATAGGACCCTAAAATTTTCTGCTTTGTTTCAATATCCAAATCGGGGTTTTCAAAAGCAATTTTAATTTCTTTGTAAAAATTTTCCTTATCATTAATTACTTTATAATAATCAGCTAATGCCAAATGAATCATTGGATTATTTGGTTCAACTTTTAAAGCATCCTGGTAAACAATTAGTACTTTTTCATTCTGCTCAGTTTCTATGTAAAACTCTGCTAAATAGTTGTAATATTTAATCTCAGAAGGGTTTGATTTTATTAATTTTTTTAATTCTATTTCAGCTTCTGATTTTTTATTAAGTGTTTTTAAAATTTTTATTTTATTTAATGTAAAGGCTTCATTTTGACCAAATTTTGTTTCTAGTTCCTCATAAATTTTAAATGATTTTTCGAAATTTTGAGCATACATATATTCTGCAGCAAGTCCTTCATAAAATTCAGCACGGTTTGGATAATTTTTTACCAGTTTAATATAAACATCTGCCGCTTGAGAATATTGCTTTGTATTATGCAAACATTCAATATATAATAGTTGATACCATTCGTTTTTTGGATCTTGTAATGCGCAGTCTTTACTATACCTTAAAGCAATTTCGTGTTGTCCATTGTATTTTTTTATTGTGGCAATTTCAAACATTACGGCGGCCGAATTTGGATCAATTTTAAAACACTCGGTAAATGATTTTTCAGCGAGTTCAAAATTCCCTTTCATTCTTTCTTTACAACCTTCAATAAAATAATAAGTAAATTTGGAAGGGTCGACAGAATTATTTTTAGCTGTTTTTGAAGTTTTGGTTGGTGCTGTTTTTTTTGAATGAGTACATTGAAAGTTTGCTAAAGCTAAAAGCAAAAGTAAACTAGCATTAAAATATATACCTTTAAATAAATGCAAATTATAATCCTAATTAAGAGTTGTGTAATCACTTACGCTAACATCAAGTGATTTACCTTTTATTTCAGCACCTTCACCTATCATACTGTTCTCAATAATTGTATTATTTATTTTTGTGTTACCTTGAATAATACAGTTTTTAATAATAGCATTTGTTACAATCGTTCCTTCGCCAATAGATACATGAGGGCCAACAATCGAATTAATTAAAGAAACATTATCACCAATAAAACAAGGTTCTATAATTAAACTATCCACATTAGAAAAATTCTTTCCTTTTAATGTCGGTTTATTTTTATCAAACTCTAAAACACGTTGATTTGTATAAACAGTTGCATTTTTATTTCCACAATCCAACCATTCAGTTACTTTGCCAGGAGTAAAAGAAATGCCTTTTTGTTTCATGTTTTCAAGAGCATTTGTTAATTGGAATTCCCCTTTTTCTGTAATATTATTATCTAATAAATATTGTAATTCCTTTTTAAGATTATCACCATCTTTAAAATAATAAATACCAATAATTGCAAGGTTACTTACAAAGGTTGTTGGTTTTTCAACAAAATCAGTAATTACACCGGCAGCATCTAATTTCACTACACCAAATTGACTTGGATCTTCAATGCCTTGCACCCAAATTACACCTTCCTGATTGGTGTCCATTACAAAATCTGCTTTAAATAAAGTATCAGCAAAGGCTACAACTGTTTTACCAGTTATTGAATCTTTGGCACACATAATAGCATGCGCAGTTCCTAAAGCTTTTTCTTGATAACAAATAGTTCCTTTAGCACCTTGTTCTTCAGCTATTTTAATTAAACTATCCTCAACTTCTTTTCCAAAATCTACACCAATAATAAATGCAATTTCATCAACCTTTTCACCACATACTTTAGTAATATCTTCTACTAAACGCTGTATAATTGGTTTGCCTCCAACTTTTATTAATGGTTTTGGAACAGTAAGTGTATGCGGACGCATGCGCTTACCTTTGCCCGCCATTGGAATAATTATCTTCATTTCAATATTATATTTATTCTCTTTCTAAAATTCAAAAATTATGAACTTTCAGAAAAAGTTAATTATTTAAATTTTATTTCTTAACGTACATAACACTTTTCACAGCATCAATAACTTTAGCCATATTTGGTAACGAAGCTTCAATTAAGGTTGGTGCATAAGGCAAAGGAACATCGGCAGTTGTGATTCTTCTTATCGGAGCATCTAAATAATCAAAAGCATCTTTTTGAACTCTAAATGCAATTTCGCCAGAAATACTTGCTAATGGCCAAGCCTCTTCAACAATTACTAAACGGTTTGTTTTTTTAACTGAAGTAATTACAGTATCATAATCAATTGGACGAACAGTTCTTAAATCAACAACTTCAACACTAATTCCTTCTTTTTCTAATTCTGCAGCAGCAGCTAAAGCAACTTTAATTATTTTACCAAAAGAAACTATTGTAACATCTGTTCCTTGTCTTTTAATATCAGCAACTCCTATTGGGATTAAATATTCTCCGTCAGGAATTTCACACTTATCACCATACATTTGCTCGCTTTCCATAAAAATAACTGGGTCATTATCACGAATTGCTGATTTTAACAAGCCTTTAGCATCATATCCATTTGAAGGAACAATTACTTTTAAACCTGGGCAATTTGCAAACCAATTTTCAAATGCCTGTGAATGCTGAGAACTCAACATGCCAGCACTTGCAGTTGGTCCTCTAAATACAATTGGGCAATTATATTGCCCACCGCTCATACTTAAAAATTTTGCCGCAGCATTAATAATTTGATCAATGGCCACTAAGGAAAAGTTAAAGGTCATAAACTCAATAATTGGGCGTAAACCATTTACGGCCGCACCAACTCCAATACCAGCAAAACCAAGTTCTGCAATAGGAGTATCAATTACGCGTTTCGGCCCAAATTCGGCCAACATACCTTTACTTACCTTGTAAGCACCATTATATTCAGCAACTTCTTCACCCATTAAGAAAATGGTTTCATCACGTCGCATCTCTTCATTCATAGCCTCACGAAGAGCCTCTCTAAATTCTATTGTTTTCATATTCTTATAACTTTCAAATGTAAAAAAATAAGGTGTATAAAAAAATAAAAATATTAGGTCTTTTTTGAACTCAAAGTGTTTGAATAACGCCATAATTTTTTAAATTTGCTAACCAAAAAATTATAATGATGAAAATCTTAGTTCCAATTAGTAACGTACCTGATACTACTACAAAAATAGCCTTTACAAATGGCGACACAGAATTCAATACTGCTGGTGTACAATTTATAATAAACCCATACGATGAATGGTACGCTCTTGTTCGCGCTCTTGAATTAAAAGAAGCTGGAAAAGCCGAAAAGGTAACAGTTATCCATGTTGGATTGGCTGATAGTGATGCTACAATTAGAAAGGCATTTGCTTTAGGCGCAGATGATGGCGTTAGAATTGATAACGAAGGCCCTGATGCTTATTTTGTTGCAGAACAAATTGCGAATTATGCTAAAGAAAACGGTTATGAATTAATAATGGCAGGTAAAGAAACAATTAGTTTTAATGGTTCTTCTGTTGGAGCTATGATTGCTGGTTTTATGGATTTACCATTAGTTTCATTAGCTACTAAATTTGATTTAGAAGGTAACAAAGCAACCATTGAACACGATATTGATGGCGGAACTCAAATAGTTGAATGCGAATTACCATTAGTTGTTTCTTGCGCTAAAGGAATGGCCGAACAACGTATTCCAAATATGAAAGGGATAATGGGAGCACGCACAAAACCATTAACTGTAGTTGCTGCAACTAGTAATGATAAATTAACAAACATTAAATCATACACATTGTCAGCAGGAAGAACAACTTGTAAAATGATTGATGAAAACAATATAGATGAATTGGTTCATTTATTACATACTGAAGCAAAAGTTATCTAAAAATTTAATATTGTCAGTTCGAGCGGAGTCGAGAATTTAAAAATATAAAAACGAAATACCATGATATTAGTATATACTGAAATAAATAAAGGAAAAGTAAAAAAAGCTTCATTAGAGGCTATTAATTACGGAGCAAAAATTGCTGAACTTACAAACTCAACAGTTACTGCAATTGCAATAAATGCAGATGCTGATCAAATTGAAGAAATGGGTAAAGCTGGTGCTAAAAAAATAGTATCAATTAAAAACGATGCATTAAATAGTAATGACAGTATGTTGTTAAGTGCAACTGTTGAGCAAATTGCAAATGCAGAGGGAGCGAAAATTATTGTATTTTCTTTCGATATAACAGGTAAAGCAGTTGCTCCTCGTTTATCAGCTCGTTTAAAAGCAGGTTTAGTAGCTGGTGCGGTTGATTACCCTACAATAAATGGAAATAATTTAGAAGTTAAAAAAAGCGTGTTTTCTGGAAAAGCAACTGCATTATATTCAATCAATAGCGAGATTAAAATAATTTCATTATTACCAAATTCGTTTCCTGTAAAATTAGGAGATAACGCAGCAACCGTGGTTGAATTTACTGCTGATTTGAGTAATGTAAATTCTAAAATTGTTATTAAAGAAAAAAAATCAAATGATGTTGGAGGTATGATTCCATTGCCAGAAGCTGAATTAGTTGTTTCTGCTGGACGTGGAATGAAAGGTCCTGAAAATTGGGGAATGATTGAAGAATTAGCAAAGGAATTAAGAGCTACAACAGCTTGTTCTCGTCCGGTTGCAGATATGCACTGGCGCCCACACCATGAACATGTTGGACAAACAGGTGTAGCAATTCGTCCTAACTTATATATTGCAATTGGTATTTCTGGCGCTATTCAGCATTTAGCAGGTGTTAATGGTAGCAAAACCATTGTTGTCATTAATAGTGATAAAGAAGCTCCATTTTTTAAATCAGCAGATTATGGTATTTTAGGTGATGCATTTACAATTGTACCAAAATTAGTTGAAGCAATTAAGAAATTTAAGGCTAACCAAAATTAAAAAAAAGATATTAGTTGTTAGTTATTCGTTTTTCGAGAATTTATACTTAACACTTGCTCAAATAACAAATAACTAAAATCCTATAACAAATTTAAAATGGGAATGAAAAAAGTAAGATTAGAAATTGTAGGATTGTCATACAGTCAAACGCAAAGTGGAGCTTATGCTCTTGTTTTGGGCGAAAGCGCTGGCAGTAGAAGATTGCCAATAATTATTGGAGGTTTCGAAGCACAGGCAATTGCCATTGAACTTGAAAAAATGACACCGACTCGACCCCTTACTCACGACTTATTTAAAGCTTTTGCTAAAACATTTAATGTTGACGTTACTGAAATTTTAATTTATAATTTAGTGGAAGGTATTTTTTATGCTAAATTAATTTGCACTGACGGATCTAAAGATGTTGAAATAGATGCAAGAACGAGCGATGCCATTGCTTTAGCAGTTCGTTTTAATTGCCCTATATTTACTTATGAATTTATTTTAAAATCTTCGGGAATAGTTTTAGATGATGAATCTTTACCAACTCTAGAACAAATTTCTGCTCCTCTTGAAGAAATAATGAACTCCGAAAGCGAATACCAATCAAAATCAACTGAAGAATTAAAAAATTTGCTCCAAAGCGCTTTGGATAATGAACAATACGAATTAGCCTCTAAAATTAGAGATGAAATAAATACACGTAAAGCGTCTTAATAAATTTACTTTCTTAGTTTACCAAACAATTACTCAATGTCTGATTTAAAATATAATTTACGAGGTGTTTCAGCTTCAAAAGAAGATGTTCATAAAGCCATTTCAAATATTGATAAAGGATTATTTCCACAAGCATTTTGTAAAATTGTTCCCGATTATTTAACTGGCAGTGATGAGCATTGTGTAATTATGCACGCTGATGGCGCTGGTACAAAATCATCTCTAGCATACGTTTATTGGAAAGAAACTGGTGATTTAAGCGTTTGGAAGGGCATTGCACAAGATGCAGTTATTATGAATATTGATGATTTGATTTGTGTTGGAGCAACAAATAATATTTTATTATCATCAACCATAGGAAGAAATAAAGGTTTAATTACTGGAGAAGTTATTTCAGCCATTATAAACGGAACCGAAGAAGTATTACAAACATTAAGAGAAAACGGTATTGATATCCATTCTACTGGTGGAGAAACCGCCGACGTAGGGGATTTAGTGCGCACATTAATTGTAGATAGTACAGTTGTTTGTCGAATGAAAAAAACAGATGTCATATCTAACCACACCATTAAAGCAGGCGATGTAATCGTTGGATTATCATCATCTGGAAAAGCAACCTATGAAGCCGAATATAATGGTGGAATGGGAAGTAACGGATTAACAAGCGCACGCCATGATGTTTTTAGTAATTATATTGCTGAAAAATATCCGGAATCTTATGACCAAAGTTTACCAACAGAAGTAACGTATTGCGGACAATTAAAACCAACTGATAAAGTAGAAGTATCCTATACAAACACAGATGGTTCCATAAAAAACGAAACCATTGATGCTGGGAAATTAGTGCTATCACCTACTCGTACGTATGCGCCAATTGTAAAAAAATTAATTGATGTTTTAGGAAATAAAATTTCTGGACTTGTTCATTGCAGTGGTGGTGCGCAAACTAAAGTATTACACTTTATAGATAATATTCATATTATTAAAGATAACATGTTTCCGTTGCCTCCATTATTTAAATTAATACACCAACAAAGTAATACCGACTACAAAGAAATGTATAAAGTATTTAATATGGGACATCGCTTAGAAGTATACTTACCTGCTGAATTTGCACAAGAAGTCATTTCAATTTCAAAATCATTTAATGTGGCTGCTCAAATAATTGGAAGAGTTGAAGCTCACCAAGGAAAAAAAGTAACGATTGAATCTGAATTTGGAAAGTTTGAATATTAAATTTTAATATAAAAACTGAAAATTAAAATATCAATTTTCATTCAAAAATATATTATCTTGTAGCCTCAATAATTTAAAGTAAAATACATGATTACGATTGGAACACGCGGAAGCGACTTAGCACTTTGGCAAGCAAATTACACCAAAACTATTTTAGAAGAAAAGGGCCATGAAGTTCAAATAAAAATTATTGAAACCAAAGGAGATACTTCACAACAGTGGAATACGAGCTTTGAAAAATTAGAGGGCAAAGGTTTTTTTACCAAAGAATTAGAAGAAGAATTATTAGCAGGAACCATTGATGTTGCGGTTCACTCTCATAAAGATTTACCAACTGAAAATCCAGAAGGGTTAATTATTGCAGGTGTTTCATCTAGACAATACCCAGCAGATTGGCTAATTATAAGAGAAGATTGTGTTGACGAAAAAAAGAAATTCAATTTAAAAGATAATGCAAAAGTTGGAACTTCTTCAGCACGTAGAAAATCTCAAATGCTTGCATTTAGACCAGATGTTGAATTATCAGATTTGAGAGGAAATGTTCCTACACGAATCAACAAATTAAAAAATGGCGAGTACGATGCCATTCTTTTGGCGGGAGCTGGATTAGAGCGCTTAGAATTAGATTTGTCAGATTTTCATGTTGAACAATTAGAACCTTCAGAATTTGTGCCCGCACCTGCACAAGGCGTATTAGCATGGCAAATTAGAGAAG
>Ga0114977_10003218_pt1 | contig 10460 bp, 10 predicted proteins | sample S_130805_MF_Meta_FD_87026 | JGI IMG/M metagenome (GOLD analysis project Ga0114977, IMG submission 87026) | Freshwater microbial communities from Lake Simoncouche, Canada to study carbon cycling - S_130805_MF_MetaG | ecosystem: Environmental > Aquatic > Freshwater > Lake | place: Lake...
ACTGAACGCCAAATGGAATTATGCTTATTTTATGATGCTACCGAATATACAAGTAATGGAGGAAGATTTCAGCTTGATGAAATAGATTCAAAAAATCATTGGTTGATACGTATTGGCGATGCAGGTATCGGAAGTAATTTTAGAAACAGTTCGCTGTTTAATACTTGGGGTATGAAACGCGCATCGGCAGTAAAAGGATTCGAATACCTAGTAAAAAAAGGTGATATACTATGGTTTATTCCTGGCGGTACCGATGGTTATGTTTTAGCGTTTGCTGAATACGTAAACCATGCGGAAATAGACTACGCAACGAGGCATCAAAGATATGCAGAATTAGGCTGGAATCAACACGGTAATAATCGAGAATGGAATGTAGAAATACACTATAGAAATTTAAGATATACACACACTACTGAAAGTGTCGGAGATACACTAGAAGATAGGAACAGATATTCTACTCAGATCAAAGGAAATTCTGTAAATGTAAGAATATATAATAGTGAAAAATGTAGAATAGATCTACCCCAATTATATAGCGAAATTATCGCAGAGAATACGTAGTCGTATGCTTTCATGTAAAAATATTACTATTTTTTAGTACTTTCTCTGCTTTATCTGCTTTTAATGCTTTTTCGGATTTTATATTTTGTATTCACTCTATGTGTTTTTCGTATTATTTTGTTTTGTTTTTTAGAATATTTTTTAGAATATTTTTTAGAATATTTTTTATTTTTTAGTCTCCGGTGTATTGTTTTCTTTCTATATTTACGTAAGTTTATGACACTTCCACCACCCATCCCTACCGTTGTTCTTAAACTATGAATAACTGAAGTCGCCAACCCGGTAAACAGCGAAAGTATATGACTAAGCGATTTATGACCGTTTCTTACTGGTTGCCGAAGTTGTTCAACATCTTGTAATAATTGATTACTACTTTCAAGTATATCACGTTCAGTAACTAAGTTAACATCTTTACCATATAGATTAACATCTTGACTTTCTAATGGTTGTGATTGTGATAGCTGTACTTCCAGGCTACATTTGCCCAATAATGTACCGAAACTAGTGTCATGTAATTCTTCACTTACATCGCTAGGCGTAATAACATTCGATAATGCTGTAGAAACTGTTGCATGTATTAAAGACTGTGATAAAATTAAGCCTGGTATTAATTGTTTTACGTCTGGTAATATTGTAAAACATTCATATCCGGATGGGCAAATTCTAGTGTTTTTACTATCGTGAAAGTCTAAACTAAGGTTTAAATTTACTGGTGTAGTAGCATTTCTATAGTCTACAACTTCGTTACATGACGCACACCCTTTGTCGAATATGCTAACAACCATAATATGAGGGGCAAGAGCAGTTCGAATACTAGCTGTAAATCGGTCATCGCCATGTTCTGTGTTTACTTTAACATAATCACAAATTAATTTTTGAAAGTATTCACTAGAAAGATACATTTGTAAAAAAGTTACAAAATCTGGAAGAATAATAAAAAATCTTTCATATTCATTTTTAAATGCATCCTCGTGTAAAAATACTTTATCTAATGACATATCAATAACAAATATTCCTACACCTGGTATTCCTACACGAATATTAAGTGCAATATTATATGAAACATTTTTTACGAAACTCTCGTACTCTGTTGTTTTTTCCGGGGTATTTTTTAAACTATGATCTACGAATTTCCATGATATATTATATACATCTGAAGAACCTTTTGAAAAAACGATAGACTTTAAAGGAATACCATCACACGGTACATAGTTTGCTTGTACAAGAAAAATATCTGCAAACTTACGCAACACTGGTTTGAAGTCTAAGGGAATTGCTAATTCGCCACTACATGCCTCTTCGCCATATATTTCTATTCGTTTCTCAAGTTGACTATCACAGAACTCTAAATAAAGTTTAACTTCATTTAATTTTATAGTTCTAAGATCTTTGCACGCTTCATTAAGTTGACGACATATCTGTTCTATACTCAAATTGTCATTACTTTCTATAATATTTTTTAAAGCCATTAATAAAGGTTCACCGAGTAAAGACTGTCGTAAAAGATTTCCCAGTACATATGATACTTTTGGCAAACTAGTAGGAAGGGGAAGGGGAAGGTCTGGAATGTCAACGTGTAGTACACTATACGGAACATCCTCTTTTGGAGGATCAACGGCTGTTAAAATACCTTTAACTGCAGAATGTGCTCCTATAAAACAGTTAACCGTTGTTCCCAATTCAACCACTGTGTTTTCTATAAATCTTACATTAGTACACTTAAAAGATCTTGCAAATTTTTCGTAATTTGGAGTCTGAGTAATATTAATATTTGGTCCGTATGCAGTATCAAGTCTAATCGTGTGTACCGCTTGTTGTATTTGAGCTAGATTTGCAACTTTAGGTGTTATACTCATCTGTACAGGTAGTTGTTGGGATGGTTGGTTCGGTATAGTTTCCAGCTTTTGCAGCCATTCTTGAACGTCACATAGAGCTGTATTTGCCCGGGGTCCTTTATCGCGCAATAAGTTTTTAGGTCGTGATGATAATCGGTCTTTTAATCGGCCTTCTTCTACTATTTCTGATCCATTTTTTTTGTTTGTTTCTGGCGTCTTTGACCTTCCTCTATTAGACTTTGCTCTACCGCTCATTATATATATAACTACAAAAAAATATTTTACTATTATCGTGTTCTATTAAATTTTTACTATCCTAAATATATTTCACACGTACCATGTATTGTATTACCTGTTGTACCAATTCGCAACTCCGTATCCAACACGATTAGCATAGGCAACACCACCGACTCCAACTGCACGATTGTACTCCGTCATCTTCGCAGAAATAACTTGTCCATCATCTTCCCAATATTTTGATTCGAGTGTCGCACCAAGCATCACGGTAACTTTCGACTGATATGTTCGCGCCACAACATTGATGCAGCGGTTCGCATAGTCAAAGAGTAAGCGTATTTCATCCATGATTTCAAAGTCTTTTTCAGTTACTTCTTGGTATGTCCGCTTATTCGCATCGGTTTGGCGAAGGTGGTCGGCGAATCGGAATATAATATCCGTCGATGTATTGAGAACCATCGTAAGGATGTTCTGAATATCACGCGACTTTTGCATTCTTTTATCCGCACGCTGCAGTGCAACCGCAAACTCTTGTTCCGTCAGCTCACCAAGCAGGAATTTCACACCCAGTTCTTCATTGTAGCGCAAAGGGTCTACGCGATACTGCGGCAGCAGAACATGGCGAATCTCGATAATATAGCGACAGATTTCAGATAACTGTAACTTGCGAAACAGAATCATGCGTTCCGTGCGCATTCTTTCGTGAAGATGAGAAGTATCCACATTGGGCGATGGAACCAATAGCTCAGCAATTTTTGATACATATGATTTTTTTTTGTCGCCCGCAGCTCCACCACCCGCCGCAGCCACCGTATCATCCATCATATTGTTTACATTCAAAATGCAGTCCGCATAAAACCTTTCCCATTTTTCGTTTGCGCTCAGAGGCAATCGTTGAGGGGTTGAAGCAGCAGAAGCAACAGCAGTCGCCATAGTGGAAGGCAAGCGTCGTTCATCAACAAAGTCTTTGTTCGTATTTCTCCACATAATCATATTACGTGTTATAGTCTCAGGAGGAAACAAGTTCGTTACAACGGTAACTGTCATGTTGTCGATTTCACGTCCACACAAAATATCGCCCGGAACGCGCGGTGCTTGTCCGCCATTCAGTTGGCGCTGAAATTCATAGTAATGCGGGTTATGAATAACCGTCTCAATACGCCCCGTAACCCAGTCAAAGGCACAGTCGTTACAAGCCGTACAGAACATTTGGTTACATCCGCTTATCTTGAATACGCGAGCACCGCATTTGGGGCAGGCGCGCGTTTCCGCGTCTATCAGTTTCGCGGATGCTAGATTATCCGGATTACAAACATGGGGCGTATCTTGCACATCGCCCTTGATTTCATGACAGTCTTTGCATGTCCACATGCTACACAAGTTACACTTCCATTGTGTACTGAGAAACCCGCGACAGTTTGCAGCGGTATTTGGGCACGGTCGTACAAATGATGAATGATGTTCGCGCTGTGATGCGGGAAGAGATGCGTCCGCTGCTGGCCCAACACGTATGCGATGTTCAAGACGATTTTTCTCCGTTAAACACTGATAATGTTGCGTGCGAAGGGCGTTGATTTGTTCCAAAATAGTATTGCACTGAGTGTTCAAATCGTTTTTGCGCTTCACCATTTCGGCGACAGGTTGGCGTGTCGGTAGAAGTGCTCGTTCCTTCTGGAGTATAATGCGCTCGCGATGTTCTTTCCAATCTTTCGAAACAAACTTTAGCGTGAAATTTTCTACGAGAAATTCACGCTGAAATTCCTTGTGACATTCCATGCAATTAGGGTGTGTATTGGAAGCATCCAGTATAAATGTTGTGTGACATTGTCGACAAGCTTCGAATCCACACGACTGACATGCGACTGGAGCTCGCGTGGACTTATTGTATCTTTCGAAACAGATACGACATTCTTTGCTTGGAGGTACAGGATTGGTTTTGACAAGCGCAGTAGGTACCGTTATTGGGAGGACGCTAGGTACACTCATTCCTGAAATGATTTCATTCTTGTGGGTGGGGGTATCCGTCTCTTGAATCTTTGATGACATTGGTGATTTATCTTTATTGCTGCTTTTGTTTTTATCCATTATTTCTATTTCAATTTTATATTGTTGCGACATAAATATGAAATAGCTAGCTAAATAAAAACTACTACTTAATATTAATATATAAGATATATTAATATCGTAAATATCATAAATGTTATAAAATATATTTTTTTGTAGTTATATATATAATGAGTGATAGAAGTCATAACGGCAGAGATAGTCAAAGGGTAAATAAAAGTGATAGGTCAAGGTCAAGGTCGTCGGACGGTAAAACAGAAACACAATTACCACCTACTGGAACATTTCATGATATAACACGAAGGTCGCCTGATAGAAGACCAACGCGGCACGGTGCAATCGGTGACTTAGCAGCATTTCGTTTGGCTGATGATTCCGCAGCGACTACTCAAACAGATAAGCAAAGAGACGGCATGACGATTAAAATTTTAGAAAGGCCTCGATATGTTAATGCTATTGATACGTATCAACGGAATCTTAGAGAGAAAGAATATGTTATACATATCGAATCGTTATCAATTCAACGCAATGATGATGATGGTATTTTTAATAAAGTAGATTTCGGTTTTTGGGTTCCAGTTCATGCAGATTATAGTATACGTATTAAGATAAATTTTGATAAATTTGATAAATTAGATAAGTTAAGTGATTCCGATAAGGAAAATATGGAAAAAGTAGTGTTTTGGAATAGTAGATGGGGAAAAATTTGTAGGCTACTTGATTTATATCTTTGTACGCAAGGAGTATTATCAGATTATATAGCTTCTCATTTTATGGGTCTAGAATTTAAAAATAAATCATACGGCTTGAAGCATAGCTTAGAAATGGCCTTTGAGGATGGGTATCTAACAATAGAAGGATATAATAATCAACCTCTTCTAGCAGTTATTCTAAAGGCGGGAGAACTGTCTGATAAATACAAGGGGCATACAAGACCATATTTATTAGGAATGATACGAACAGTCCTAAGAAATCGACCTCAACGCGGAGGAAGAGTGCAGCGACAGCGGCGAAGGGGGCGAACTAATCTATCAAGAAAGAAAAGAAATACACGGATGAAAAAATATAAAAGACACAATAAGTCTAAAAAAATAAAAAGTTAACCAATACTTTTCTCATATTCGTGACCGTGTTTGTGTTTATTTCTTTCTTTTTATTAAACTAAGGTATGGAGAACCTTGCATAATTTGAGACACAGGTAATGGTGTAGATTTTTTATTTTTACGAGAATGTGAAAATTCCATCGCTTCTACCAGTCTTCTTCCCATACGAGTAGGTTTTTTACTAGTTTTTGATATATTTGCACTATCCAGTACAGGGGACAATCGTACAGTTTTTTCTGGTGTTAGCTGCAAAGGGGATGATGATAACGATAGTACCGATATAGCTGGTGGCGGTGATGGCGATGATAATGGCGGCGTTGGCGATGATGATGGCGTTGGTACATAATCTTCTTCAGCAAGAGGAGATAATTCTTTATCAAAACGACCGAGTTTTATATTTTTTTTATACGGGGAAATAGGGCGTTTAAATTTAAGAGGGGAAGGAAAAACAACTTCACGAAATAAAAGGTCATTAATGTTATGTTGAGATAGTATATTTCTTACTTCGGGGTTATTTAACCGTTCTTTGTACAATATTTCAAATACAGTTCTATCTTGTCTATACGTTAAAGGATAGTCTTCAGATTCTAACCTATACTTGCTAAATTTTTGATACGGTAAGTCTATTTTATATATTATTTTTGGAGTCGTTCTCATTGTAATAAACATAAATTCGTTATTTGTAGACATATCAATATCATACCGATATTTTCCTCCACGTTGTGTTCTACGCTTACTATGGATTTTTCTAGTTCTCTTTACTCTTTTTGTTTTTTTCATTATATATAATATTAATTTATTATATTAGTATATTAGTATATATAATAATATAAGTTACATTTATAAATACGTATTATATTTTAACAACTATAAAACTTAATCCTACGATTATAAACCAATGAAGGTGCAAGATTCCATTCGGATGGTTCATTAGTATTCCCCCCAACATTACCGTTATAGTTATCATAGTCAACGACAACTCTTTTCACGTTTTTAAACCTACCATTTGCGGATAGTAAACGTAACTTTATACTTGTAGCGAAGTTATCTAAAAACATATATATAATATGGATATTAGTTTTTTATTCTTTTTTATATTATTCGGTAATAGTAACAAAAAAAATGTTAGAATAATACAACAGAGCACACATATAACTAGTTACCACCAATATTTTTATACTTACCTTTATTTGGGCGTCTTCGTCAGCTTTGTGCCTGCAGCATTATTAGAACCTTGCCCCCAATTCGTAGAACCTCTTGAACAGCTGCGACGTTCCTTCCAGTCCCAGCGGCGTGAATGCGAGAATTTCCATGTTGCTCTTGATTGACGAGTAGGATGGAACACCCATGTCGGACATCGTGAAGAAGCCGCACGACCTGTACATCTCGATGCTCTTTAGGTTGTCGGCATCTGCGCGCACAATTGCAATCTTGCCGTTTTTCACAACACACTCCAAGAACGACGCCACCAGGCGCTCCTTCCAATGGTTGTCCGCATCAGCGGCGTGCTGAGGGTCAACAACCAAGAGCTGCATGAAGATGAACGGACCCACGCTCTTCTTGGCTTCTTCGGGCGACATATCGCGAAGTTCGGCAACATCGGTCTCGTTGTCAAACACGAGGCAACCGATGACTTTTCCATCATCCGTCTTTGCAGCTCGAACGCGGCTTCCGTACTTCATCATGTGCACCGTGACAAACTTCGTAGTGTTGACTCCTTGAGACGAAAGGAAGTGTAAGACGGCTTGTGTATCGACGTTATCACCAACCTGAACGCGAATGATGTTGGAATCTTTCGCAACCTCAGGTACAGGAGCGGGAGGGTCGGTCAAGGAAGCTGACTCGCTTCGCATAAGAACATTGCCTTCACAGTCGTCGGGACTAACAGGAGAGACAGGAGACATGGGAGATAGAGGAGTCTTGGGACTGTAAAGATGACCGTCGTCACACTCGCGGACTTCAAACGTCAAACCTTCGGAGACGGCGGCGGCGATAGGAGAAGCAACTTTGGTGGCCATTTGATACTGATACTGATTTGATTCTTTTGTTTCACTGCATTCAAATATGTGGATTAAAATCATTTCAATTTTCTGTTCCACGAAAATGGAAATAAAAATAAAAATAAAAAGTAAAAAATAAAAATAAAATACTTAACCGCTGATTACAGAGACTTAAAAATCCCTGTACATCTACATCTACATAATTACTCACAAGGCACACGCGGTATTGAACATCTCGCGCTGTTCTTTTTCGCTATATTTATTCAAAGGGTCGTCGCTGTTAGGGTCATATTCAGGGTTAGCGGAGTTAGCGGAGTGAGCACAGTCAGCAAGTAATGGGAGATTGGTAATATAAATGTCCCGCACGGGAACTAATTTTGTAATTTTTGCATACTCATAATCATTAACTTGTACGCTTTCTACTTGTTCACAAGTGAGACAGTCTTCTCCCTGTTCAATAACCGTCTCGCTGTCATCTAACGAAACACGCGTAAACTCATGTTTGCGAGTTACCCAATTTATTATTCGCCATTTTGTATAAAGATGTGGTGTATTTCCCTTGATAATTCTTTCTCCATTTTGGTCACGACGCGTTCGCGCAACCCAAATAAACGGATACGTATGTACTTTTTTGTTCGTCGACGCTAGCCATGCCTCGTAATCACGGCGAAACTTTATTATAGGTGCAATCGCCTTATATAATGAGCCGAGAAAGTAAGGCTGACATTCGGTGCAATATCGATAACCGAATGTATGTTCGCCCACCCCCTCGTAGTGAATATCATCTTCTGACTCTTTAAAATCTCCGCACAAATAACAGCGCAACATTGAAACCATGACTAGACGGTGAGGTGGTGGAATTTTAGATTCGGGGTCGGCATACCATTCCATTTCTTCGCGTGTATATGTATTTCTCGAAGTATCGACTACACGATGCTGCAAATTATGGTCACCGCGGCGGTATTGAGTGACAAGAAGTGCTGGATCACACATGTGGAGCGGAGTTTCGCTGAAATTATATGCAATATATGATGATGATATGCGATGAGGATTTGGAACTGAGTGTGTCGCTTCCGATACACTGCGAAATTCAGGAATATCTAATACTTTCGCGACCATATATGACATACCGGAGGGGTCACTCGGATTTTTTGTAATAACGTATGATGCCGGGAGACCATTGATATCTGTAGCTGTGGACATGTTCGCTATTTTGCGTTTTGATTCGACTTCTTATTTCGTTTACAATAAAAGTACTTGTATTCCCAATAAATGGTTCAATTTTATGAAAAAGAAATTAAGAAATAAAATTATAATTATAACTCTTGATAAAATCTACAGTTATAATTTTCTACAGTTCTATAACTATTTTTTTCTATTAGCATAACATGTTCCGCCAATTGCTACACCCAAAATTCCAAAAACGACTTCTAAAATAATAGGCATTATCTCGTAATTTTTATTCTTTAACTTTGCAGTTTATATTCTTAACATAAAATAATTTTTGTAAACTGCATTTTATAATATAACATAGTATATAATATATAGAATGGAAAGTGGATTAACAATGTTGTTACATTCCGCCATAATTGGTATTATTTTATACCTCATTATGGTTTATGTACTTAAGCAAAGACCCGTAGTAGCCGAAAATAGAAGCGTTCTTTTGGCGGCTGTTGTGTTGATATACATGATAGTATTTGGTCATGGTATGCCTACAAAAATTAATAAAGATTTGTAATTCGTAATTCGTATTTTACAATTTATAATATTAGTAATAATAAAATATATACTATATTATAAATTACATTTTGTTCTACAACGCAACTATTATGAACTCCAAAAGTAACAGCCCTCTTATTAATCCAATGTCTCGTGAAAATAATTATATAAGTCCAAGGTCAAATATGTCCTATAAAAAATATTATCTCGACACATCGGATGATTCTATTACATTAAGCGACACCAATACTACGCAATCTTTTTCGTCAAACGACTCTCTTAGTTCATTTGAAGACTATAGAGTAAACTTAGAATATTATAAAAAAGAAGACAAAAATGTCAACACGTCTTCTTCTATATGCAGCGGCGGATTTATATCATCCGTATGTTGCAGCTGGTGTAGCCGTACTTGACTTTATTTACTTATTTAGCATACTTATTTAGCATACTTATTTAGCATACTTATTTAGCATACGTATTTTTTATAGTTAAAATATATAGCGTATATATAAAAATAACATGTCTACCTCTTTTTTAAGTCTCCAGATCGCAAAGCCATGTACTACTATATTTAGTAATACATCAAGTAGTAGTGTTTCCACCACCCCACCCAAACAACCGTATTGTAGTTTACCTACCATACCTTCATACATGACGCCATCCGAGATAGTGAAGAATATGGTTCGCCCTTTGTAAAATAACTAAATGATAATACATTTCGCCGCCTTTGTCAGTATTACTTGCCCCGCAACTTCCGTACGTTTCACATTCTTAATTGGTAAATAATTTACGCTCACCTTTTGTAAATTATTCACTCCTTGTTTCGCATTGTCTTTCACAAGAGTCGCCGCGCGAATGATGACGGCACTATCATACTTGCCCGGTTTCGTTATATTTGTTACGACTGCATGAGCACTCGGGAAATCTTTGAGATGAAA
>Ga0114977_10003220_pt1 | contig 10460 bp, 20 predicted proteins | sample S_130805_MF_Meta_FD_87026 | JGI IMG/M metagenome (GOLD analysis project Ga0114977, IMG submission 87026) | Freshwater microbial communities from Lake Simoncouche, Canada to study carbon cycling - S_130805_MF_MetaG | ecosystem: Environmental > Aquatic > Freshwater > Lake | place: Lake...
CTAGGTACATCTCGGTCATGCCACCTGATCCACCTTGTGTTACTGGTTGTGTAAGCATAAGTTTGGTGGTGGTAAATAGGAGTTCGCCTCGTATGCCGTTCATAATGTAGGTGTTTACATCGTCATTCATTCGCCCGATGAAGGTGGTTGGTTTATCGGTTCGGAATATAAATGAGTTCATCGCTTTACGAAACAATGGTTTCTTTGGTTTCTTGTCGCTTGCACCACCTATCCAGTCTCCTCCTTGTGACATAGCGAATGTAAGTGATCCAGTGTCATCTAGGAAGGTAATCATTGCTTCTAATACTAAATCCATTGATTTGATTTGGGTGAACTTGAGTGCGTCATCTTTAACGAAGCGATAGCCGAAGGTTGTGTAGTCATCGTCTAGTTGCATGAAGTAGTCCAGCCCTAGATCACGGGCGATTTCAAATGATGCGTTCCTAGCAAACACTGTTGCTCGTCTATCTTTGCCTGTGTCTGCTATGTCAAATGTTTTACCAATAGCAGCCTTGTCAAATTGGATTACTTCTTTACCAAACTTGGCTCTGTATTGGTCTGCTGTTTTGTCCTCGTTGTCAATGATGATATAGATTTTTCCTGTATAGCCACGCTTGCGTAAGGTGGTGTAGGTAACTACTTCGTTTGGTCTGCCGTGTGTGAGGATGAATACAGCAAAGTTTTTTTTATCACGCATCTTCGTTATCCAGTTGTTCTAATTCGTCAATGGTTTGTGCGAATACTGCATACCCGTTAGCGATGGCATCGTTGGCGTCAATGATTATCAGTACGGATTGTTCCCTTCGTTTTTGTATTTCAGGTGTTTGATGAGGGTAGAACTCAGCAATTTTGGAGTAATCAAACACTGTATGTCTCATTGATGCTGTTACTAGAAATTGTTTTATATCGTCTGGAATGTTTGATTCGTTAATTTCTTTTTGTAGTTTTAGGCTGCGATCATCATTAAATAGTTCTTTAAGTTTTGGTTGATCACCAACTATTTCGTACTGTGGAACTTTTACTGCTTGGCTGTATATGTTTTCTATATCGTCTGCTGGTGTGTATTCACCTAGATCGTTTAGCAGTTGATCTAAAGCATCACCGTCAAATAGTGTTCCTTCTAATCCTGTAGTGGTATCAGCAAGTTCTTTTAGGAGTTCTGCTAATCCTGCATCGTCATAGTCTGCTAGATCGCTGGTTCGGTTGTCTGCTATCAAGATTCGTATTGCTTCATCGTCATCGCATACAACTGCGCTAGCAACAATGTTTTTCCAACCTAAAGCCTTTGCTGCTTTCCAAGTGTGGTTGCCTGCAAGGATTCTGCCTGTTGATTTCTGGTATGTGATCGGTCTGTATTGTCCGTGCGCTTTTAATGATTGGCTAATTGCACCTACATCTCCTTGTCGCACATTGCGTGGGTGTGGGTGAACTGTGTCAATATCAATGCTTTGTGTTTCTATTTCGCTCATGTTATTTCTCCTTAATCGTGTAATCGGCGTGGCTCATGTGTACGAATTGTTTTGTTCGTGTTATACAAATCCATGTGGGGGCATCGCTGTCGCAAAGGCAGCCGTTATTTGAATCGGGATTCCATGTCACGGTTGCTTGGCATTTGTTGCAAACTATTTTCATGATCTTGCAGGGAACACTGGTGCTGACCATGTGCATGAAGCGTCATGTGGTGGGCGTGTTGCTAACGCCATGCCACCATCAGCATCCATCATTACGAGTAGGTCAATCGGTTTGTCACCTGTGTCAAAGTTTCGTAAGGTTACTTTCCATCGGCAGTAGCCGTCATCGTCAGCCAGAACTGTGATGAACTTTGGTTCAAGATCAAAGAGTTCCATCAGAGTTCTTGTCCTTGTGACATCGCTACTTGGATACGGCTAACAACGGAGCGCAGTTGTGCAACTTCGTTAGCGATCTTGGCGTAAGCAATGGTTAGAGCATCGTTGTTGATGCGTAGGTCATCTCGTTCCTCACGGATGATTTCCATTGCGACTTGCATTTCATCGCATCGTGCTTGCCAATGTGCCAGTTCTACTGTTGCTGATTCACTCATTTTTTTGTTCTCCTTTTCTTAATTTCTGTTTCTAATGCTTCCACAGTTTGGATCAGTAAGTCCACTTCCATTTGTCCTACTGTAATCTTTCGTAGAAATGCTACTGCTGCTTCCAAGTCTTTGATGGTCATGTGTGTTCTCCATATCTAGTACCAATGCCATCATTGCAGATGGGCTAACTCTCTAACCGAGGAGGGTGAAGTGAGGTTGCGCTGCTTGCCATTGGTGCGCTCTTACTTTACCTTGCGGTTTTGTTGTTCCCAACGCAATTCTTTTTGTATGCGGTTGCGTGCTGCTTGGGCTTTTTGTTCTCTTTGTATTCCGTCAATAATTCCAATATATTTTCCAGCGTAAAGTCCGATTGCCATAGAAGCAAAAACTACTAATGGAATGTTGTCTGTAAATGGGTTCATAGGTTTTCTCCGTGTATCTGACAAGCACCGCACCAACCTTCTTGGCAGCAGCAAATCGGTTTATGTATTTCACACTCGTTGTCTAGTTCCTCATCGCAACTGCACATTGGCATATCTGGAAAGTGTTGTTTGGTCATAATTTGATCTACTAATGACCAGACACCTTTTTGTCGGGGATCGGTTGTGATCCAACTATCAAATGGTGATTGTTTCATATTGTGATCCGTTCTACTTTGCACAGATGCACTTGACTTTCGTTTAATGTGATTGCGCAACGCATAAACGCTTCTGCGCCCGATTTAATGTCGTGACCTGATGCTGCAAGACTAAGCAAGTTCATAAGCCAACTCAAAGCACCTTCATCGGTTTCTGCATCGTACATTTCCATTGCTATGACTAAGTTGATTTCAAACAGTGATGTTTCTCCTGTAGTAATCAACTCAATGTTTTCTAATGTTTGGTTTGTGATTTTCATTTGCTGTTCTCCTCTGTTTGGAATTGGTAGCCACAACTTTCGCAAGTCATAGTTTTCATTGATACTGGTTTTGCGCAAGACCTGCAAGCCACATCTCTTAGGGTGCGTAGATGTCTTGGTGTCCGATATGTTTTGACACCGTTGATTTCGTAGATCGGATAATTCACTTTGCCTCCTCTGTTGTGTAAAGCAATGCTTTTGCTTCTAGTGCTTGATGCTTCCATTGTTTAGTTAGTTCAAAATGGTAACAAATGTTTCTCCAAGCGTTTTCGTAGTTTTCTGGATAATACGAATTAACTAATGTTGTCAATCGGTTTGCTTCATCTTTGCTAATTCGCAAATGTTTTCCCAACATCTCTGCATCTAACGCTTGCCATTTAGTTTGTCCTGCCCAGTACGCTGCGTTTGCGTAAGCGTGCATAGGTACTCCTTCCTCGTCAGCCAAGTGAATATCAACAAGTGGTTGAAGTTCAGGAAAGTGTTTAATAATGTCCTTGTGAATACATCCACCTGATTCCCAAACTTTTCTGCCGTTCTTGGCGTGTCTAAAAATGTCTCCGCCGATAGCGAAGTATGCGTTGCTGTTTCCTTCACGATGCACCAACTCTGCTCTGACTTGGATTCGGTACTTCTGTCCGTTTTCGTAGAACATTTTGTTCCACTCTTTGGCTGCCAATAATGTCATAATCCCTCCTCAGGGCTTCTATCAACCGATCGGCTGATAAGTCAATTATTACCTATGTCGGTCAAACTTGCCAACCTTTTAATTTAATAAAACCCAGTGCTACTACGGATTTCATAACTTTCTTAAAACTTTATTTAGAATCAGCAGCCATTCCACGCTTGCCAGCCACAGCCACCGTTGCCCCGATTGTATTTGATAATTGCAGCAGCAGCATTCACATTGATTTCTGGAACAAACAAATCGGCTGGAACAAGATCACGCCGTAAAACAGTTTGTAAAAAACCTTTTGGATAAGAACTTGTTTTAGAAATCCAGAAAAGATTTATTTGAAACAAACCTAGTGAACCTTTGACACCTTCAACAGTTACAGGATCAAGTTTGTTGTGTGCCAAATGATTACAGCGTGACTCACGAAACGAAATGGCATCAGCCATCTGAACATCACTACTAATCCAACCTGCATCAGTTGTAAGTTTCCACACATTAGGACACTTCACCTTCGGCATACGCTTTGCATCAACAGCAGAAACATTTGTGAACCCTAAACTTAGTGCGACAATACAAACAAAAATCTTTTTCATAATTACTCCGTTCATCGTAAGTCCTTCTCATGGAACTTGGATTGGCGTTGAGCCTCGTTCGCCTACTTCGGCGTGTCCTTTTACCCTAACACTTGTACCTTGAAGCGCATACAAAATATATATTTTATGTTCACAACAAACTTAAACATCACACCAAAGGCAGAGAAGTAATGCACCCGTTGGTATGCCACACTCCTACACCCTATTTCTTTTATCACGCTGCGCCTCACCATATTGCGTAAATCATTTCGTGTTGCATGATTAAGCGCATGGTGATCAAACTGCGTTACCGCAGATCATCCAACCACGATGCGACTCGCTTAGGTCTGTGCAACTAGCCGATTGTCAAAAACTTATTTCCTACACTCACACTTCGTAACAGTGGTGCAAACATTCCCACGAATATCAACACTTGTAAAACGCTCATGCAAAATTATTCCATCCTCAATTCGTAACCCATCATCCCAACCAGTACCGTTACAGATCGTGCAAGGTGGAACACTACCAACAGATTGCTTCAACAAGGTTCTAAACATTCCTTTAATTTCTGGTAGCGATGGAATGGTGTTGTGTTTCTCAACCAATGCCATTATCTCTCTGCCTTGCTTCACATCAATGGAGAGCAGTAGTGGATCATCACGCCACAAAGACTTCATACCGTTCTTTGGTACAGGTGTTGTCGGATACATTCCACAAATCTTGTCAATCATTGAATCAATCTGAATCGGTGTCATTTTCCCTCCTGAGATTTTTGTCATCCTACAAGTACCCCAGACATTAATGAGAACGGTTTCAACATTTCTTTTGGAACACTATAAAACCTGTCTGTAATTTTACGGTACTGATCAAATCGTTCTTTGATAACCCAAGTATGTTGACTGTGCTTAACAGATAAACACAACATTCCACCACCAGTTTGTGAAACAAAAACATATGCCAAAGGCTTAAAAACTTTTGCATCAAAACCTGAAACGGTATCAACAAACAAACTTGCATATGGATAACTCAAAACATCGTCACCAAATATCCTTGAAGATGATTTAACTTCTAATCCATATGGCAATCTGTTTAACACCACATCTGTTTCGTACTTAGTCATATAATCACGCTCCTCTTTGTTGCGTGCAAACTTTATTGGCGGTGCGTAACAATCAACACCATCAGATCGCAATCGTTTCGCAACAAGTTCTGCATACTTGCCACCCAAAACAAACGATGCCTTGTAATCAAACTTCACAGCAGCGCACACAACTCTGCGAACTCATCCAACGACATCAACACAATCCCTTCGGAAGTACCATCAGGCATAGCGATCATTGCAAACGGTCTGATGTCACCCAACGACTTTGAAGCATTGGATTGCAGTCGTGCATCACGGAAGCGTGTCCAGATCGCATTGATCTGTGCTCCAGCCTTCACCTCAACCCTGAACATCCCACCCCAATGCTCCTCGTGGCGTGTACCAGCGTTCCCTGTAGCAGCCAACCCAAGTTTCTTTCGTGCAATACGAGCCTTGCTGTCACCCTTAGAACGGTTGCGCTTACCTCTAGCGGTTGGATCACTGCAACCTTTCACACGGCGTAAGCCATCTCTTGCAGGTCTGCCAAGCGCACCGAACTTAGGACAACCAGACAAATTACATTTGTCTTGATTGCCTTGACACTCGCCTTTGCGTTCATCCATTAACAGACCAGTTGTAACCCTCAAAGTTTGCAACCGCTTTATTCATCTGTCGTGCATCCTGTTCATAGTTTGCATCCACCAAATCAATAGCAATGCGCTTCCAGTTGTCACGATCAAGTTCAAGATTTTTATATTCATCAAGCGTGTATGACACACGCCCCACAGGAATATAGGTAATCACTCCAGCACTTTCCGTTCGTTCTAATTTGATTTGCTCACTCATCATCATCCTCCGTTTTTCCGCATCTGGTTTCCTTAACAATTTTTTGTAACACACAATCACAATCAGCCAACGGCTGCCCTATAGATTTCATTTGTTCCTTAATTCGTCACGGTGAACTCTGCGTTGTGCTGGTGTCATACCACCGAACACACCCCACCGATCACAGTCCTCATCTAATCCGATAACCAAATCTAAACACTCTTGACGCACAGGGCAGTAAGCACAAATGATTTTGGCTTCATCCCAACGAGATTCAAATGCGTTGTATTCAGGGAAAAACACTTTGGGTTCTAACCCTAAACACAACGCATCCTCTCGCCAATGGTCACGCCTCAAAAGGCTTCCTCATCAGGTTGCACAATCGGCTTACCAACTGTTGCTTCCATCAATAGTTTGATTAGTGCTGAACCTTCTTTAGTTGAGAGTTCGTTCACCGATGTTTTCTTAAACTGTTGTTTTAATATCGGTGTTACATCACCATCAACTTTTTCCTTTGCAAGTTTGCTGATCAAACCTTTTTGCTTTTCGCTAATCAATCCACCTGTCACGGCTGCTTTAATCGGTGTAATAACTGCTTCAACAACAGTTGCACCGCCAAAGATTTCTGCTACTTCAGCAGGTGTGATTTCACGCTCATCAAGTTGTGACGCTGGATGGTTTTGTATTGAACGCTTAACTTCTGCTGTGCGAACAATCGTTGTGTTATCAGACCAATCTTGTTTAGACCAAAGGCTAAGTGCAATACCGAAGCGCATACTGGCGTTCCGCAAAAAGTCTCCGATCAACTCTTTGTCTAAGTCTTGTTTATCGGCACGAACCGAACCAACACCCAATAAAGATTTACCAAGCAGCGTAAGCGTTGCCCACATAGTTGCTGTTCCGTTCTCAACATGGATTGCTGGTCTGCCGTTATCCCAAGCAATAGGTTGCCAGTTCCATGATGGATCAATCTCAATCAAAATCTTTGTGATGTCTGCGTGACTCACATAAGCAAGATTGATTCCGTTGCGTGGGATCGTTCCCACGATCTTTGGATCAGGAATTGCGTACTGCTCCAACACTGCTTTTAACATTTGTGTATCTAGTTCCTCACTCATTACTTTGCCTTCTTTCTGTGTGTTCTCATCACACGGTATGGATTTCCCTGCTTCGTATATTCGCTTACTAACTCTGGATGTTCCTGCTTTAATCGTGCAGCATCAAACGATTCTTTTCCTGCTTGTTGTTTCCACGAAACTATTTGTTCTCCCTGCCAAGTACCAACATCGTTACCCAACATTATTTGTGCCAACGCATCCTTCGCCTTAGATTCTAATTCGGCAGCCTGCTTTGCTAATGCACGGGCTTCCTCCAACTGATACACCCAATCTATTGCGCCTTTAGGCAATTCAATACTGGATGGTTGAACTTTGAATATGCGTGCAATGTCATCAGCACAGAAGTTGTTGATCTCGTCTAATGGTGGCGTGTTGTTATCAACCCACTCGCCAAAGATGTTTGACTCCAAAATCAAACTATCAACAGCCAAAGGATTCTCTGGCAACTTCACAACACTCAAACGCATATCACGATCCAACACAGAGAACCACACAGGAACATCTAGCACGGCTTGCTGCGCCCAACCTTGCCACAACCATTCATCAGGCAGATCACCCGAATCGTAAACGCTGTAACGAGTAGTTGTTTTCGCTTCCACAACTACCGTTGGTTTCTGCTCGTTGTCCACACCATCAAGACTGATTGACAAACGCCCATCACGATAGATCACTTCTGGTGTAAAGATTTGTTTGCCCAACTTGTTTGATGCGTTGATGATCAACGGTGATTCCAGAATGTTGCCACGATCAAACACTGCATTGGAAGGCTGCTCAACTGGTTCGTTAAGTTTGTCTGCGAACAATGCTGCACGAGTTTTGTATGGACTCACACCCATCAACGCAGGAATGTCCGAAGCACCGAACACACACTTTCCGTTCTCATCTTTCCAACGAGCAAGCAACCAATCTTTGCTGCCGTGTTTCTCTTTTGCTAGTACCTTCATCTGTTCCTTCTTTCTTTGTTGTTGTCTGATCTCAACTATTACTCAGGGGTGTAACAGAGTTATTTCTTGTCCAACACCCGATCCCATTTCGGATCTCGTACTTCCCAAGTGCGCTTCTCAATCCTCTTAAACATATCGCCGTGATCATCAATAAACTTTCGTACCGATGGCTTTGATAACCCCGACACAGTAGCCAACATTGACACGGTGACTTCTGCAAACACATTGCTGGCGCACCACGCTTTCAGATCGCCGTACAGGTCTGCCCGTGTCACACTGTCTGGAGAACGATGCGCTGTTGCGAGCATCCTTCCGATCTCGCTTGTTGATACTTGCTGTCGTGTTTGATACGGGATGTGCGCACACCATAGTGGTCTGCCGTGTGTTGCTATTGCTTCAGCAACCTGATCAAGAGCGTTCATTACTTCACCTCCATATTAACAACAGTCACAAAACCTTCAACCTCTTTGCAAGGCTTGTAAGTCCTATTCTCAAAATCACCAAACATCATTTGACCATCAACCATTTTGACACAAACAAATGCGTGGTATTTTTTTGCGATAAGTGCTTTGGTGTAATTCTCTAACTTGTTGATAAAGATTTTTGTGCAGTGTTCGTGTCGTTCCATTCTTTCCTCGTCAGTCAAACCAACATTTGATACGCCGTTGTAAGTTCCGTAACCAACTTTGTAATCAATGCGAAAGTTACCGTCATCAAGTTGAGTGCTAACCCATCCCGTTACTGGTGTTGAATAACCACGCACCATTTTGCTATGCCTTGAACCCGACTTCCTGTGACCTGCATCATTTAATGTTCGTGCGATGCCAACCTTTGTTGGCTTCGTAAATGTTATTTTTTTCATAATCCCTCCTCAGGGTTTTGTTTAACTTCGTAACTCCATCATACAGCGACCAGAACCAAATGTAAAGTCTTTTGTTTCCCCATACCATTCAGGGTTTTACTGAATACTTGCAACCTCCACCGTTGGCAACACCCAATCAATCAGATGTTCTGCTTGCCCTTGAATGATGTAGTCCACTGAGTATCCCCAAGTAGAAACCTTTGCAAATGAAATCTCGCACTTCCATCTCCTCTGCCATACATCTTTAAGGCAGCCATAGAACTCTCTTGAATGAACATCCCTAGTCTTACCTAAACGGCGTGTCGGTGGCACTGCACAGTGGCATAGTTCGTGCGCCAGCACTTCCCACACTCTTTTGCTTCGGCTCACTGTCTGGTCACGATCAACATTAACTTGGATATTATTCCAACTTGATTGAGCATAACCATATTGACTTCCGTGATTCCTTCCACGAGCGATGTTAATTTTAGGAAGTGGTTTTCCTTTGTGATACGGCTGCATTAACTTCCAAATCTTTTCTGCTTCGGCATGAATCATCTTTGCACGCTGCGCATCAACACGCTGCTGTGCTTTTGCTGGAGCAGTTCGTTTCGCAACAGTTGCACGCTTCGCTACAGTCTTTTTCTTTACTGCTGCTTTCTTTGTTGTGCGTTGCTTTTCAAGAGTTGGTGAAACACGCTCAACAAGTTTTCCTGTTTTACCAGAACACGGCAAACAATATCTGCGCACATCATTCTTTCTTGGTTTAGTTGGTGCAAGTAATCCATGATTACAATTTGCACACTTCCATCTAACTTGCTTTGTCATAATCCCTCCTCAGGGTCATCGGGTTTTTTTATCCGATATATATAGTTTAGCAGATTGCCAAACCATTGAATTACTAACTATCCAAAAACAAGCAATCAAACATAATGCCAGAACGGAAATAAAAAATAATAAAAAAATATTTGACTGTTTTTAAACAACATGGAGAGCAGCCCCATTAGATCAGTAACAGGGCTGCTCAATCCATTATCACGCTGCGGAGAAGGAGAACACAGCGCAACACAAAAACACTACAGATGAAACTCTACCGAGTCCACTAACAAAGAGTGATCGCCCTCATACTTTGAACCATGCCAACAGGGATAGAAAGCACACAATCAATTTGATTAAAACTGTTTTGTGACTGTGTTAAAACAATGTGATCAGGTTTTGCATCAGGTAGCAAAATACCGATAGAAGTAACAACACATGGTTCACTGTCAATTTCGTGTAGTTCAATCCAATTAGATGTATCAGCATGTGCATCATGCCAAATAACTTCTACAACAGTAACCATTACCAGTTCTCCTTTTTGCGATCAACAAAAAACACGGGTGCTTGAATCGTAATGTTTTTTTCAGGTGTCACCAACGCCAACGCTTGCTGTGGTTGTTCATAACCGAAACCCATC
>Ga0114977_10003225_pt1 | contig 10450 bp, 20 predicted proteins | sample S_130805_MF_Meta_FD_87026 | JGI IMG/M metagenome (GOLD analysis project Ga0114977, IMG submission 87026) | Freshwater microbial communities from Lake Simoncouche, Canada to study carbon cycling - S_130805_MF_MetaG | ecosystem: Environmental > Aquatic > Freshwater > Lake | place: Lake...
CAGCTCGTGTATGTAAATAGGGTGATTCAAAAACCCGAGTATCTTGCCGAGCAGGAGGCAGACCTGCATAGACTCCTAAAGAAGGCCAAGATTGATAGGTTATCAGACGTTGGGGTTGAGACCTTGCCGGTACCGAAACGGCCGAAGTTAAAAGATCCAGGTAAGATTGTGCCAACTTGGGAGGGTGAGCCCCTACCGGCTACCTCTCGAGACTTGAGTGACCTAATGTAATTCGATTTTGGTGACCTCTAGTTCTATCTGGTCGTTGGGGCCCTGTCAAGCTTGGATACTCTTGATTAGCTCTGGCTCTTCTAGGTTGGAGACTACTTCGCCAATATACTGGTGACGGTGTGTATGATGAGTATAGAGCAGTGCAGTCTCCGGAATAGCGTTGATCTTTTTCTCTATCCAGAATGGTATATTGTCCAGGTGGCCCCATTCAATATCCTGCCTGCCTGCATAGACATTAAGAGACACCGTGTAGCTGTGGTCAAAGTCTCCTGAGTGAAGGAGTATGTCTGATTCCTTGGCCAGGTCGTAGAACTCGCTCTTGCTAATTAGACCACTCGATAATAGATCTCGTAAGACCTGTCCATCGTCGTCACTGGATTCCCGGATATAACTCTTGAAAGACTTTAACATTAACTATTACTATTTCAATTATTTATCCCTAGCGGCAATAAATAAAAATAAAAAAGGAAATGGCCAAGAAATCAACAGGCTCTGCGACTACTTCAGTCAGGGTCAAAGTCAAAAAGAAGAGACCAGGCGTACACTCGAAAAACAAGTGTGATGTGAACAAGCGGAGTAAGCATTGGGTAAAACGGGATAGAGGACAAGGCAGCTAAGCTAGTTCTTTAGTCTATCAGTTATGAAGGGAGCCTCAGACGGGACTCCCTTCGCCAGTTATATTGATACTTTAGTTGAGGGTCGAAGTCACTCCTATGTCACGAGTTGAGGTGACTTTCTATACCGAGCCGGCCAGGAAAGTGTCTCTACACCAGAGGGGCCTGGGCTCCATGGCTGTGGACGAGTCCAAGGTTCCCGCGGGCAGGGTAAACCGTCAGAGACCCAGCCTAGCTCGACTCCCCAGAGACGCGTGCACCCGCCTGCGGGGAGCCGTCCCTTACTCCATAAAGAAGCCCGCGATTAAGCGGGCTCTTACGGTCGTCAAACCAATACCTACAGTGTCGCGAATTGTGCGAATTGCAAGTCGTATCCGTCCTTAGTACCTTTACCGAAAAGGTGTCCAGCATGTTCTTTCAATTGGTGTTTGTTCTCCAATTGCAGGCCGGAATTGTTGGAACCAAGGAATGTCATTGAGTTTACCACGTCCCAAATACTTTGATTGGTCTTGATAAAGCTTTTTTGCTTATCGTTCAATCTCATTGGGTCTTGTCCTTTGCGTACGATACGTCCCATAGTCTCAGCATGCGAGTGGAAGTATTTACGAGCAACGGTATCGATAAACGCTTTCTTCAAGGTCGGGTCGTCTTCACGAACCAATCGCTGTGCGTTAATCATTGCGTTCTCTACTTCAAGCAAGCTTGCTTTGGTATGCACAGCGGACTCTAATGCTGTGTTGAAACCCATCGGAATAAAACCGGCTTTATTCATTGCCTCGATACGTCCAAGGAAATTCTTGATGTCGTCGGCACTGGTTCCACCGAGTCGAAACTTCTCTTCAAAATTGATATCACGATTTGCACCGATTGCACCTTGTCCTAAGCTTACACGAAGTCCATTGCTACATACCAATCTCTGATTGTACATTTCAACTGTCGTGTCTTTAGAAGACTGGATAATCGAGAAACCAAATTTAAAGAACTCGTCTTTGCCGGCTCCAGGAAAACCTACTTCTTCTGCGTTCAACAGGTTGATAACTGTCTTTCCACTGTGTGGATTGAAGTCGATGGTCTCGATACTCAAGTTTGAGTTACCATTCATGATACGAGATGTCACATCGAAAACAGTTTCATTCGTCATTCTACGAAAACGTTTAGGATCGCAGATGTCAATAATTTCGCGACTTGTTGGGCTTGCGATTAACATGATTTCACTACCGCCATGTGCTTGACGATATGATTTCAAGCCGTTAAGCAAACTCGTCGCGATCTTGCCGTCCTCATTCTTAATCATCTCACGAGTTAAAGACTGATTTACCTTTAGCATCCCTGCTAATTTTTGGAAGAAACCTTGGCCGACGGGTACAGCTTGTCCGCTGATATTAATCGTTCCATTACCGATTGACTTGTCTGTCAATTCGATTGCGCCTAGTGGCACGGTTTTTGTAATACACTCAGCTTTTGCGAGCGTTTCGCGAATCTGTTCGAATTCGATGTCTGATACTTCTTTTTTTGCCATGATAAGATTTTTTTTAAATTGGTTTGACTTAATTATAATACTAAAAAATTACTACATTTTAAAACTATTATATACAAATATTTATTCCTGTTTCACAGGTTCTTCTACGGAGTCCGCCGTTTCTGGCTTCTTACTAAGGAAGATTTCTTCGAACTTACGAGTCAGGTCATGTTGACGTATTGACTCTTTGCTCTCGATTTTATTCATCTCCTCGCTTTCGACATAACGTTCTGAATCGTAAACGACTGCACCATTTTCGTCAAGCGTGTAATATAATCTTTTATTTACTCCGCTTCCACCTCGACGATTTTTTGAGAATTCAAGATAACGATTGCCGCTTAGGTCAAAACGAATTTCAAGCATGGCAGTCGTTGCATGTTTTAGGTAGGTGCTACCAACATACGTACCTCCTTTGGTCATGTGTTGAATTGCTAAGACTGCACAGCCATCCTTTTCAGCAGCAGTAATCATCATGCCTGTCAACCATGACTCAGCTTGTGTTGATTTCCAGTTTTGTGCTTCTTTCAATTTCACGAGCACATCTTGGTAGGAGTCAAGCACGATAATATCATAGCCTCCATTAAAGGATGCAGATAATACTTCACTCAACTGTCCGTTAGCGATGTAGTCCATCAGCAATAGTGTTGGTACTTTACCGATTGCCGGAGTTTTCTTGTAGTAAAACAAGATATCATTACGAGTCATTTCACTCGATACATAAAGTATCTTTGAGTCAGGATTTTGGTCCTGTACAGAAGACAACACATCTAATAGGATAGTTGATTTACCGACACCGGATTCACCGATGACAATATTAACTGTTCCACCATAGATTCCGCCGCCTACCTCATGGTCTGAAAAGAGGTCATCAATCTTTTTACCGGTCTTGTGCAGCTTGAATTCAGGAAAGACGAGGTCCTCTACTCTGATGACATTCGGCACGATTGGGACTACGGAGTCCAGTACTACCGGACTTGCTTCAGTTTTGGTTTCACGTACTCCACCTTCAGTAATGATTTTCTTCAGTACTCCATTAAATAATCCGTACGAAACTTCTTCATCGAGTGCAGCACCAATTCGATTTTCAAATTCAGTGAATGAGTCTAGTACCTTACCTCGTGGCACTTTACCCTCATGTGTCCTGTTAATCCATTGGCGAACGCTTTGTTCTTTTTTACCTCCTTTGATTTCTATCATAGCTTTAGATTTTATTGGTTTGACTTAATTATAATACTAAAAAACTGAAGATTTATAAAACTTATTCGTAACTTTCTTTTGACAATTCATCAAGTCTGACGCGTTCAGATTCTGATAAATTAGTAAGACCTACCGTACTGACAAGATCGAGCAACTGATCTAATGTTAGCTTCACCTCAACTCTAGCATCTACCGGTTTCTCAACGTCGGGTTGAGCTTCAGTCGAGTTCTTAATCTCACGAGTCAACATCTCAAATGCTTTAATAATAGCTGGCCCAAAGTCTTTGGAATTAAGTGCAAAGCCTGAAGATGTTGTGTCCATTACAAGTACAGGTAGGATATCACCCGTTGCCTTGCCTACTGCATAGAAGCCTTCGGCAATCTTGGTCGGGCTCCAATCAGTATAGATTAATGTTATCATACCTTTATCTGGAAAGGGTATGCCGAATGCTCGGCGTGGCTGACCGTCTGCGATTGCGGCTAATAGCGGCAACTCATTACCGACTGGCACGTCCTTGCCAAACCGGAATATTAGAACTATTCTTTTCATGATTTGTTATTTAGAATTTATAAAGTAAAAGTAACCAATTAGTTTAACCGGAGAAAATCGGGGCAAAATCTTTTTTCAAGGTCAGGCGGTGACGGTCTCTGTCAGAGACACGCCCGATCTGGAGCCATGGCCAGAGACCTGTAGTACCCAATCAGTGGTCTGGTTTTTTTAAAACAAAAAAAGCTCCAATCTCTTGGAGCTTTTGATAATTCAGTATTTAATTGTTATTCAATTAGGGTTTGTGGGTTACGATCAGCATATGTTGCAAATACCCATTTATCTTCCTTAGTAAGAAGATACCCATAATCTTTAATATCTCCATTGAAGAATTCATCAACACTTGCATGATCGGCGGCGTCTGTTCTTAACTCTCCACGGTCTCGATGATATGCGACAACTACACCACCTTGTGGGTTAGAAAATGAATGCGGACCTGTTGGGAATATCTCTTCGCTAAGTGAGGATATATCACCCAACTTAATTAGGGCTCTAACCTTCTCCCGGTCGGCGTAAAAGTTATTTAGGATTCTACCATTATGGTCAAGGTAGCCATCGTTGTGGCAGTAAATAGATTTTACTGACCCGTCTGGTAATTCGATTGCGATTCTGCTTCTTGTTGACATTGTATATAAGATTTAAAGTTTAAGTAAAAGTACTATAAATTATTGACAGCCAAAAATCGGGGCTAATCTTTATTACCTATTCTTTCCTCCATTACTTCAAACAATCCTTTTGAATTAATTTGGATTGGTGTTCCATCATATTTGAGTAATGCTTTTTTCAAGGAAGAAACAGAATCTCTACGTTCACGACTTTCAAATGACCATTCATCATTATCACAGGCATCAATCATCTTGGTTTTAACTGCCTTATTTAATTTAGCGCCGCTGTGTAAGACAGTTACGGCCAACACTTGCCATGCAATCTCTGGCTCGTAATCGGCATGTCGTTTCACCTCAGCGATAAATGCTTTCATATTCTTTTCTACTACTTCCTTTGATAGCGTGGCAAATCCGCCAGACTCTGGAAATTTTACTACTTGTGCAATTTCGAAGAATGCATCTTCTACATCGAGCGGACTATCTCCACCCATGATATCTGTTGACCACCATCCCATAGTTATTTAGTTTTTAGGTTAATAATTAATTTATAAAGTAAAAGTAATACTTATTCCTGAACGGATAAAATCGGGGCTGAATTTATTTTCTCTGCGTAACTGGCTGCCATTACTTCTTCCTCTACTAATTTTCCAGACATCCACTTCCTGGTCTTTGAAAGACTCTCTATTTTGGCACGCGAAGAACGAGCTGACCTGTTTTTTAGGTCTTCAATCTGTGCATCAAGAGCTCTGATATGGGATTTCAAATATATCGTGTTGTTAATACACTGAAGTCTTAAGTCAACCCAATCAATTACCGGTGGAGGTGTTGCTGGTTTCTTCTTGAATATCCTGAATATCATTATCGTATTTTTCGAATTACTGCAATTACACAACCTGTGCTGTCTTTAGCCAGGAATAATTCTCCTTTATTATAGGAACGTTGTTTTTCCCAATTCCATTCAATCGGTGTTCCATCACAGGTTGTGGCCGGAATATCCGATGGTCGGGTTGGGTGATAAGGGTCAACGCTTGGTCGGTCGTTACATGATGCAACACAGAATCCAACAATTAATAATATCTTTTTCATAGTGTAAATATAACTAGATTTGGTGAAACAAAAAAATCGAGGCTAATAAATTTTTACTGCAATAATTGTGGCTGAGTGCCCGGTGCCGACTCTCTGTTTTACAGTCACTGCACCATTCTTTTTAATTAGGTCAAGCACCTTACGATATTTTAAATCGGGTTTGGTGATTCCGCCTAGGAACTTTGCTATCTCATAGGCTTTAGCTATCGTGTGACAGATTCCCATAGATTCTTGCAAAGCATTTTCCCAGGCGAGACCCACTCTTGGCGGAGCATCAGATATAATTACGTATTTGGTTTGTTTTGACATGTTGTAATTTTTTGTTTTAAGTCAACTATAAAAGAACAGTTTTCATATTCCTCAATTCCTTCGAAATGTTTGAGCAGTGACTCTAGCGCTTTTATCTTGGCTGAGTTTGGTGCTTCATCATCAACTGCAAGTTCAGGATATTTCTTTAATGCATCCAAGACCATTGTCATAAAAACATCTGGGTCAGTCTTCCTAATCTCAAGCATGGCTCGGATCATTTCTTCGTCTCTTAATGGGTTCATCTTACTACGGAGTAAAGGGTTAATACTTAGCTTCAAACTCGTTTGCTCGACAGGTTGCCAAGTATTCAGCTAATATCTTCGGCCACTCGTCTCGATAAAACTCCTCTGACTCTGTTCTCTCATTCATTATAATACATGATTCATGTGATAAGTGAAAGACTGCATGTCCAAGTTCATGATATAGAGTACACCACGTTGAGTATGGTCCGGCTACAAGCTGTCTCCTATCTACCATAATTGTCTTGTTATAAGTTGTAGATAATCCGACTAGGTCTCCGTTGAGGTTGCCTATCTGCACCTCATCGACTCGATTAAAACCATGTGTATACTCTATTCCGGCTCTGACCATTTCATCTTGCCACTGGTCGACAATCGGTTTAAGTGTTACATTTACATTCGGTGGCGTGTCGTCTCTACCGATGGTGAACGAGATGCCGACTGTTACGAATAGAATTAAACATACTGTTGCTAATAGTTTCATATCATTTTATTTAAAAGTAATGCTGCACTTATCTCTGCGGCACGCATCGCAGCGGAGTCTAATCCGTGATCTAATATAATTCGTTGGAATAATGCTTCATATCCATCTGTGATATCAACATACTTCTTCATCAGTCGAATATCTTTATTCACATACTCTTTGCATACATCTCGGTAGACTGCAGTTGCTTCGAACAAGTCAATTGCAGTTTCAATACCTATTTGGGTTGAGTCCACTAGGACTTCATCTTCCCCATCGAATGCTAATACCTTCATCTTACTACGGAGTTAAATAACTTCTTTCATTTTCTGTATAGCGCTCTTCACGATTTGTGATACTCTAACATTTGTCATATCAAAACGTTCAGCGATAACGTCAGTCGGTACTGCACAGTCACGGTCAATACCGAAATATGCTGATACTATATTACGATCGCGTTCTTTAAGTATACCCATTACTCTGCGAATTGTGTATCGAACATGGTCTACTTCCATTTCAAACTCAGATTCATGTGGGGTGTTAAGTAAAACGTCTCCAATCGTGGTGTCACTGTCATCTGAAATAGGTGCATCAATCTCGATAGTCGATAGGTTTGGTGTTTCTATTCCAGCCATCTTTGCTTTATAGATATCGTACTCTTGATTGTGCGGTAAACGAACGATACGACCGTGTGCAACGACTGCTTCATTTATACGTTTGCGTACCCATAATCCGGCATATGCTACAAATCGTGCATCAGATTTAGGGTCGAATCGTTGTGCTGCTTCGAATAATCCAATATTACCTTCTTGTATAAGGTCATCAATTGGAACTCCTTGGCCAATATGGCGATTCGCAATAGTCACAACTATTTTTAAGTTGTGCTGCACCAATTTATTGATGGCAGTTTGGTCTCCAGCTTTGATGCGAATAGCCAATCCTTTTTCTTCTTCGATCGTAAGTGGATTCATTTTAGAAATCGACTTAAAATACTTTGGTAAATTTTCTGATGTTTCAAATGACATAGTATATAGTTTTAAAGTTTAAGTAAAAGTAACTAATTAATTTGAACTGGAACAATTGGGGCAATTATTTTTTTGCAAGTTTCTGGCGGCTGCTCCATGTCATGCATCTCTATCGGATAACCGTTGAGCTGAGCGTTCACACATTTCCAGCAAATAACTGCAGATGCATCACTGCCTACGTTCTTAACTGTCTCGCCACATTCTTTGCAAGCAAGGTCCTTTGGTACATGTTGTTTAAATGCCATATCTTTAAGATTTTAAATTATTCATAATTAGTCTTTAATATTATATCGTAAAAGTAACCAAAAGTTCTGACCGGAGAAAATCGGGGCTAACTTATTTTTGAGGACAAAAACCAGAGACGCGTGCCGCCCCGACTAAATCCGCAGTTTTTAAACAAAAAAAGGCTCCAATTTCTTGGAGCCTTTTCGATAAGCTAAGCAACTAGTTACTTGCGTTTTCCTACGAAATCGTAAGCAGCGTTTGCAATTTTTCCAGATGGATTTTTACTTTCTCCACTGATTACACGAGCAACATGCGATACGTCATATCCGGTAATGATTGACAGGGTTGTTAAGTCACCACGACGTAATTTTGTTTTTGCGATTGCTAACTTCTCATCTGCTGATTTTCTTCCAGGTTTTGAAGTAGTTGATTTTGCAATGGTCTTCGATGTTGCTTTCGCAGAAACCGGCGTTGCTCTGATAAATGTTTTTCTCATAATAAAAGATTATTTTTTGTTTGTTATTAACTTAATTATAATACTAAGATTATGAGTAGATATAAAATATTCCTATTATTATTTCTTGGCGGTGCCGGCAACACAGGCTCCGATGAACTTAATTACCTGACCTGTTGCTAGTCTGGTCTCTGAAAACCAGTGCACATCTTTCTTCTTATGTGTGTTATCCCAAAGGACACATGCAGTAAGAGCAAAGAATATGAACGCGATACCTAGGAATATCTTTTTCATAATATAATAATACTAATAGGTTTATAATTGTTTCTCTAAATCGATTAGAACACTACATAACTCGTATTGTTCGATGTCTGTAAAATACTTTAAACATTCCTGCAACCGGCGTGGGTACTCGTCTCTAGCAATGTTCACTACGGAGTCCGAGTCTTTTACTGCAAATGCTGGCACCAGCGGTAGATTCCCTGTGATACCATTATATAGGGCTGAAAGAAATGCAGCGTGTACAGCAGCATGCTCTCCTTCCATGAATTCTTGAATAGTTCGATATGGAGCTGCGTCTAACTCTGGAATTTCAAAGTCAGCATCTAATTCTTCGACGTATTGGATAATATAATTCATCGTTTCTTCTTTTTGTTATTTATAAGCTCAAGCTCTTCTGCCCAGTCCATCAACTGTAGTGTGTCCTCTGCCCACAGCTTTGCGCCAGCCAGTGTCTCATCCCGTTCGGTCTTAGGAACCAGCTTTTCAAGAACATCAAATATGGTATAGATACCGGTTACTTTATCTTCACGATTAAGTCGTATCCATACCACTCCGCGTTTACATGTGCCGCGTACGTGTCTCTCTTGTAATGGTTCCCAACTAATCATCTTCCTCCTCGTTTGCTGGTTCAAAGTATTCTGCGTCACCTTGTGTTTCACAATCTCGGCACTCGTAAAATACTTTTGCCAAGTCGTAATTGTAGCCTAGGCTATGTAAGTCGGCACTGCCACACGCTGGACAAATTGATTCTGATTCTCTTTCGTTACTCATAGATTTGGGTTTAATTGATATTCATATACATTTCTGATACACTTGGCGGGAATCGGTTTCGGCGATAATATTGATTTACCTACACCAAATAAGGTTTCCATAATGGGACTATGGTCGCATCCTTCTTCCAATCCTTTAGGACTTATCTCCACCTCAACGACTATCATCTTCGACTTGCCCATTGCTGCAAGTCTGAATCCGATCCAACGTGCTGCACTCTCTGCTGAGTCAGTTAAGTAGACACCTTCCCACTTAGCGATAAGTCCTTCCATTAGGATTCTGCCGAGATTATCCGCATCTGTTGCATGGTATAATTTTACTTTCTTTGCCATTGTTTCTATTTTTTAATTTTAAGTAAAAGTAACAAATTAAGTTGACACTAAAAAATCGGAGCCGCTAATTTAATTTCTTCGTTTTAGCTCGTTTTCTATCTTTGTAATTTCTTTACGAGTCTCTTTACAAGTGCGGTGAGTTGCACACTTAATAATAGATTCTAATTTACGAGTAGTGAAGTCTTCGTATGGATTGAGTCGTTTTTTCATGGAGTGTTTAGATTATACTGTGAATCCTTTAATTATTTCTTCTAAATCTTCAATTACTGCACCTGCCTTACTGCATCTCAATAGTGCAATATCAAATACAATATCATTATCTGCAGTTTGCTGTATTGCCCAAAGATATGTTCTCACAAACTCTGAACCTTTTTTGCTCTCCTTTTTTAAGTCAAGCATTGCTAACCCTCCTTGAATAAGGGTAAGATGTTTTTGTAGATTTGGTGCTCTAACTGTTCGGTTGTGCACCTCTTGTTCTGTTGGACTTTTTGTCATTGCTTTAGTTTTTAAGTTAGTTTTAATTATAGAGTAAATATAACTAATAGCCCCGA
>Ga0114977_10003226_pt1 | contig 10450 bp, 8 predicted proteins | sample S_130805_MF_Meta_FD_87026 | JGI IMG/M metagenome (GOLD analysis project Ga0114977, IMG submission 87026) | Freshwater microbial communities from Lake Simoncouche, Canada to study carbon cycling - S_130805_MF_MetaG | ecosystem: Environmental > Aquatic > Freshwater > Lake | place: Lake...
AACACGGAAGTGAAACGCCGCAGCGCCGATGGTAGTTTGACGACAGGTCATGCGAGAGTAGGACGTTGCCAGGTTATAACGGCCCGTTTTCCGAAAGGAAAACGGGCCGCTTGTTTTTCGGGTACGACGATCGTGCGAACGCGCCCGACCGGGGCGCGGTTATCCTGTGGCGTGGGCAATCGGGATCAACGAGGTTGATGGAGCTGGGTTGTCGGAGATTGATTGAGCGGGGGGGAGTGGCGGTTGAGGCGATTCCACTGGCGAAGATGGAGCGTCGCAGTCGAGGGGTCTCCCGCGATTTCAAGTTGGAGATTGAGTATACAGCGGGATCTTGAGGCAAGCTGACGTCGAAGGTTGACGTGTCCAAAGCGCTTTACGAGAGGGCGGAGACTGAGCCGGTGATCAAGATCAAGTATCTGGCATCGGTGCCAGAGAAGGTGATTGTGGTTGGTGAGCCGACGGATGAGACGGAAGGCAGGCTGGAAGCTGCGGCGGTGTTGTTGTTTGAGATGGGGGATGGTGGAATTTCTTCCGTAAGAAGCCGGCGGGTCCACCGGAGATGCCTGCGGCGGCGTGATTGGAGGGGTGGTTGGGGTGAGATGATGCGGGGAGGGGGCTGAGAAAAACTGATGTGGGGGTGAGAAATTTGTTGCGCCATGTGCTTTGTATTGCAAAGTGCTTTGTGTCGCAAAGTCAGCAATCCATGGAACTTGAATGAAATCACCTGAGGGCCAGCGGGAAGCGGGTGGAGTTCTGACAGCGGTGTTGGCATTGCCGGGGATGCTGCGGCCGGGGGGAGGGGAGGCTGGGGAATGGATTGAGGGGCCAACGTGGAAGAGGGTGGTGGCGTGTCTGGTTGTGATTGTTTTGGGGGGAGCGGCGTTCGGGTACAGTTTGGGGTTGTGGCGAGCGGGACTGATGGGCGGGTATGTAGCGGTGAAGTTGCCGCTGCTGGTACTGCTGACGTTGGTGACGAATGGGTTGCTGAACGGGTTGCTGGCGCAGTTGCTGGGGAGCGGGTTTGGGTTCCGTCAGACGGTGCAGGCGCAGCTGATGAGTTTTGCGTTGTTTGCGCTGATCACTGGCGCGTTGAGTCCGGTGACGGCGGCGATGGCGTGGGGTGCGCCGGGGCCGGGGGAGAGAGGCGGGCAGCAGGCGTATCAGATCATTCTGCTGACGCAGACCCTTGTGATTGCGTATGCGGGGGTGACGTCGTGCCGGAGGTTTCTGCCCTTGCTGGAGCGGGCGGCGGAGACGGTGTCGGCGGGCAGGCGGGTATTCTTCGCGTGGCTGGCTGGGAATCTTTTTGTGGGGGCGCAGCTGTCGTGGAACCTGCGGCCGTTTTTCGGGCAACCGGGGCGGCCGGTGGAGTTTCTGCGGGCGGATTGGAACCGGAGCAGTTTCTACGAAGCGATCTGGCGCAATGTGGCGTCGCTGGCGGGGGAGGTGGATGGCGGGGTGTGGTGGGCGTTGGTGGGGATGTGCGGGCTGGTGGTGGCGGGGCTGTTCCATGCGCGCGTGACGACTTTTCCGACAACAACACAAGACAACGAAAGACCATGAATACCCCGACCTTGCCCCAACCGCCAAAGCTGCCCTCGATGGAGCAGCTGGAACCATTGCCTGGATCGGTCGGGCCGGGATCGGTGATTGAGAGCCTGCAGAAGAAACCGGGACGGCTGGTTTATGAACTGAGCCATGGGGGCCGTGGGGGGATGGCGGTGGCGGCGCTGCTGCTGGTGGCGGTGTGTGGGCTGGCGGCGTTCGGGCTGGCGGCGGGTTCGTTTTCCGGCGGGGTGCAGTGGTGGGCGGCCCCGGTGAAGATCATGGTGGGGACCCTGTTTGCGGCGATGATCTGCCTGCCGAGCCTGTATATTTTTGTGAGTCTGAGTGGTGCGGACATCCGGTTCGGGGCGCTGGCGGGATTGCTGGCGGGGACGGTGACGTTGAGTGCGTTGCTGCTGGCAGGATTGACGCCGGTGGTGTGGGTGTTCAGTCAGAGTACGGAGTCGCTGGGGTTCATGGGGACGCTGATGGTGCTGGCGTGGCTGACGGCGCTGCTGGCGGGGCTGGGATTCCTGCGGAAGGGGGCGCGGTGGATGGGATTGACGCGCGGGTTTCATCTGCATTTGTGGACCCTGATGTTTGTGGTGGTGACGTTGCAGATGAGCTGTGCGCTGAGGCCGATTCTGGGGACCTCGGTGGATCTGCTGCCGAAGGAGAAGCGGTTTTTCCTCGGGCACTGGGCGAAGGTGCTGGGGGAGAGTGCGCAGAGTGATACTGAGGGTGGTGAACGATCGGCGCGAGGGGCGGAGTGAGCGGGGGGAAGGCGAGCGCTCCGGCTTGACGGTTGGGTTGGTTGGGGTGTTGCTGTGGAGATGTCGTTTTCCGTGATTCAAGCCTTAGTCCTGCGGCACCTGTTTCTGTATGCGCGGAGTCCGGTGCGGCTAGTGGAGCTGCTGTTCTGGCCGGTGATGGAGCTGGTGGTGTGGGGGAATCTGGCGGTGTGGCTGGAGGCGGCGCGGGGCGGGCCATCGGTGCCGGTGTTCATTCCGGCGCTCATCGGGGGGGTGATTCTGTGGGATGTGGTGTTCCGAGCGCAGCAGGGGGTGGCGATTTCGTTTCTTGAGGATGTGTGGACGCGGAATCTGCTGAACATCTTTGCTGCGCCGGTGCGGCCGGTGGAGTATGTGGCGAGCGGGTTTGTGGTGGGTTTTCTGCGGATTGCGGTGACGGTGGCGGTGCTGGCGCTGCTGGCGGGGGTGGCCTATCACTTCAACATCTTTCTGTTCAGCTGGCATCTGCTGCCGTTTTTCGGGCTGCTGATGATGTTCGGGTGGAGTCTGGGGATGATTTCGAGCGCGCTGATTCTGAGGTGGGGACAGGCGGCGGAGAGTCTGGCGTGGGCGGTACCGTTTCTGATTCAGCCGCTGGCGGCGGTGTACTATCCTTTGTCCGTGCTGCCGGGGTGGGCGCAGACGCTGGCGTTGGGATTGCCGTGTGCGCCGGTGTTCGAGGGGATGCGGGCGGTGGTGGCGGGGCAGCCGGTGAGCTGGAATCTGCTCGGGGTGGCACTGGTGACGAATGTGGTGTGGATGCTGCTGGGTGCGGGGATTTATCTGTGGGTGCTGAAGAACGGGCGGGAGCGGGGGACGCTGACGCGGGTTACGGCGCATTGAAAGGTGAGTGTGCGGTCGAGGGTGGTGGGGTTTTCACGGGAGGGCAGGACGGGGAGGCGGCAGGGGACGAGGCGGGAAGTGCGGCGGGAGAGCGCAATCCGGATATCGATTGGCGCTGAATGGGTTGGACAAGCGGGGATGGTTCCTGCTAGATCTGCAGTGTCAAATTACCGAACCCTGCGCATCCATGAAAAAATCAGTTCATCTCTGTCCGCCGCTGCTGATGGGCGGTGTTTTTGCCATTTGTATTTCTGCGGGGGCGGGAGTGGCTGCGGAGCTGGACCGGACGGTGCTGCCGATTCATGAGCCGGAGGTGGCTCCGATTGAGATTGAGGATGCGCGGGAGGCGAAGGCGCCGCCGCGGTTTGCGGTGACGGCTCCGGAGGGAGCGCCGAATGTGGTGATTGTGCTGATTGACGACATCGGGTTCGGGCACAGTTCGGCGTTCGGGGGGCCGGTGCGGATGCCGACGCTGGAGAAGATGGCGGGGCGCGGATTGAAGTATAACCGTTTTCACACGACGGCGTTGTGCAGTCCGACGCGGGTGGCGTTGCTGACGGGTCACAATCACCATGCGAACAATGCGGGAGCGATCATGGAGCTGGCGACGGCGTATCCTGGGAACACGGGGGTGAGGCCGAGGGAGATCACGACGCTGGCGGAGATTCTGAAGCAGAACGGGTTCAGCACGGCGGCGTTCGGGAAGTACCATGAGACCCCGCCGTGGGAGGTGTCGGTGTCGGGGCCGCATGAGCGGTGGCCGACGGGGTCGGGGTTTGAGAAGTTTTATGGGTTTATCGGCGGGGAGACGAACCAGTGGGCGCCGGCGATTTACGATGGGGTGACGCGGGTGGAGCACCGGAAGTCGGCGGACTATCATTTCACGACGGACCTTGCGGATCAGGCGATCCGGTGGGTGAGTGCGCAGCAGTCGCTGACGCCGGACAAGCCGTTTTACCTGTATTTTGCGCCTGGGGCGACGCATGCGCCGCACCATGCGCCGAAGGAATGGATAGCGAAGTACAAAGGTGAGTTTGCGGGTGGATGGGACAAGCTGCGGGAGGAGACGTTTGCGCGGCAGAAGCAGTTAGGGGTGATCCCGGCGGGAACGCAGCTGACGCCGCGGCCGGCGGAGATTCCGGCGTGGGAGGGCATGAGTGCGGAGCAGAAGCGGTTGTTTGAGCGGCAGATGGAGACGTTTGCGGGGTTTGGGGAGCACACGGACAACGAGGTGGGGCGGCTGGTGGCGCAGTTGGAGACGATCGGGGAGCTGGAGAACACGTTATTCTTCTACATCGTTGGGGACAATGGGGCGAGTGCTGAGGGCGGGCCTGAGGGGACGTACAATGAGATGATGGCGCTGAACGGGGTGGTGGGGAAAGCGGAGCAGATGATGGCGCACCTGGACACCTGGGGCGGGCCGACGACGTATCCGCATTTTGCGATTGGGTGGGCATGGGCCGGGAACACGCCGTTTCAGTGGACGAAGCAGGTGGCGAGTCACTTCGGGGGGACGCGGAACGGGATGGTGATGCACTGGCCGAAGGGGATCAAGGCGGCGGGTGGGGCGGTGCGGAGTCAGTTTCACCATGTGGTGGATGTGGCTCCGACGGTGCTGGAGGCGGCGAAGATTCCGCAACCGAAGGAAGTGGCTGGGGTGAAGCAGCGGCCGATGGACGGGGTGTCGATGCTGTATTCGGTGGATGCGCCGGAAGCGCCGGAGCGTCACAAGACGCAGTACTTCGAGATGTTCGGGAACCGCGGGATCTATCATGAGGGATGGGTGGCGTGCACGCGGCATTCGATTCCATGGCTGCTAGTGCAGAATCCGCCGCTGAAGGGGGATGTGTGGGAGCTGTATCATGTGGATGAGGATTTCAGCGAGGCGCGCAATCTGGCGGGGGAGAATCCGGAGAAGCTGAAGGAGCTGCAGGCGGTGTTTGCGAAGGAGGCGGTGCGGAACCATGTGTTTCCGATCGACGATCGGAGGTCGGAGAGGTTTAACGCAGCGATCGCGGGGCGGCCTGATCTGATGGGCGGGAGGAAGACGCTAACGGTTTATCCGGGGATGACGGGGATGATGGAGAATGCGTTCATCAATGTGAAGAGTGTGGCGCACACGATCACGGCGGAGATTGAGGTGCCTGAAGGGAAGGCGAACGGCGTGGTGATTGCGCAGGCTGGGTATTTCGGGGGCTGGACGCTGTATTTGAAGGATGGGAAGCCGCACCATGAGTACAACTGGTTTGCGCTGGAGCGGACGAATATCGGGTCGGACACGGCATTGACGCCTGGGAAGCATATGGTGCGTTATGAGTTTGTGCCGGATGCGGCGAGGCCGGGGACTGGGGGTAAGTCGGTGTTGTCGGTGGATGGGAAGCAGGTGGCGGAGGGTCACATACCGAAGACGCAGCCGTTTGCGTATTCCGGTGATGAAGGTGCGGATGTGGGAGTGGATGGGGAAACGAATGTGTCGCCGGATTATCCGCAGGACGGGAATGAGTTCACGGGGACGATCAAACGCGTGACGATTGAGGTGAAGTGATGAGCACCGCGTGGAAGATCTGGTGGAGGCGGGTGGTGCTGGTGCTGGTGCTGATGCTGATGGCTGGTGCCGGGAGGGGTGTGGCAGCGGGTGGGGCGGAGCGTGAGCTGACGCTGCCGCCTGCGGACGGGCCGGTGGAGGTGAGGGCGTCGTTCCGGCTGGAGGACATCACGGATATTGATGACCGGGACGAAGTGTTTTCGTTCACTGGGATGCTGGTGCTGGAGTGGCGTGATGAGCGTCAGGCGTTTGATGCGGGGGAGGCGGGAGTGAAGGAGAAGGTGTACCAGGGCCGCTATCAGTTGGAGGAGATCGCGTCGGCGTGGTATCCGCAGATGGCGCTGGTGAATCAGCATGGGGGGTGTGAGACGGTGGCGACGACGCTGTTGGTGCAGCCGGATGGGCGGTGCCGGCTGACGACGGTACTGGCGGCGACGGTGGAGACGGATTTCCAGATGAGGCGGTACCCGTTTGACCGGCACAGTCTGGAGGCGGTGTTTGCGCTGCCGGGTTTCGGGTTGGGCGGGGTGCGGCTGGTGGCGGGAGAAGCGGAAGTGAGGGAGGGGTTGGCGGTGTCGCAGTGGCGGCATGAGGGGGTGAAGCTGGGAGTGCGCCGGGTGGGTTCGGTGGTGCTTGGGGAGGCGGATCAGCTGGTGGTGTCGGTGGAGGTGGTGAGGGATTCGATTTTTTCGTTGCGGCTGGTGGTGTTGCCGCTGTTGCTGATTGTGGTGCTTTCGTGGTCGGTGTTCTGGATGGAGCGATCGTCGCTGGGGGACCGGATCAATGTGTCGTTTGTGGGGATTCTGACGGCGGTGGCGTATCAGAATGTGGTGAGTGATCTGCTGCCGCATGTGTCGGAGGTGACGCTGATGCACGGGTTTCTGAATGTGTGCACGGTGGTGATGGCGGCGACGGTGGTGATGAATCTGTGGGTGGGGTTGTGTGAGAAGCGCGGGGATTCCGGGCTGGCGGATGGGATTGACCGGCGGTGCCGGCGAGTCTTTCCGCTGGCATTTGCCGGGTTGGTGGGCATGATCACGGCGATTGCGTTTCTTGTTTACTGAGTGCCTTGACTGTGCGGGGTGCTGCCAACCATCAACTATTGATAACTGATATGAAGACGACTGTCCTGATTGCGTGTTCTGCGTTTGCCACTGTGGTATCTGCCGTGGCCGGGTCCGGTGGCAAGACGGTGGCTCCTGCGGCTGAGCTGACGGCACCGCCGCTGAATCCGTGGAGTGTGACGGTGACGCCGTACGGGTGGCTGGCTGGGCTGGACGGGACGACGGGGGTGAAGGGTGTGACGGCGGAGACGAGTGTGGGGATTGATCAGATTCTGGACAATCTGGACATGGTGGGGATGCTGAATGTGGAGTTGCAGCGCGGTCGGTGGGGTGGGTGGATGGACGGGCTGTATCTGAAGATGTCGGCGGGCGCGGACACGCCTGGGCCGCTGCTGAGCAGTGTGGATGTTACTGTGGAGCAGATTGCGGCGGAGGCGGCGGTGTTTTACCGGCTGTGGGAGGGTGAGAAGGGGTTTGTGGATGTGTATGCGGGGGCGCGGTACATGTCGGTGGGAGCGGATCTGCGGATGAATGTGACGAATGCGGGGATCCGGGAGGCTGCGGATTTGCTGAGTCAGCGGGCGGTGGAGCGGATTGGGGCGGAATTGAGGGATCGTGCTCCTGGGGATCTGGGAGGGAAAGTGGCGGCGGCGGCGACAGCGAGGGCGGTGCAGGCGATCAAGGATTACCTTGGCGGGCGGGAGCGGCCGGTGGCGGCGGTGGGTTTGCTGGCGGGTGGAGGGCCAGGGGGCGGTGATCTGGGAGAGAGCGGGCCGGTGAGGGATGCGTTGCGGGCGTATGCGGATGCGCGGATTGCGGCGCAGAAGGCTGGGGTGGCGGACCGGGTGGATGCGGCGGTGGCGCGAGCGGAGAAGCGGCTGGCGAAGGCGATTGAGCGGCGGCTGAACGACGCGCTGCCGGCGGAGGTATCGGGTCGGGCGGACTGGGTGGATCCGTTTGTGGGGGTGCGGGGGCGGTATCAGTTGTCGCCGAAGTTTTATGTGGCTGGGAAGGCGGACATTGGCGGGTTCGGGGTGAGTTCGGATCTGGTGTGGCAGGTGTACGGCGGGGTGGGCTGGCAGATGTCGAAGCGGACTGCGCTGGAGCTTGGGTACAAATATTTTGCGATCGATTACAGTGATGGTGGGTTCACTTATGATGTGGCGAACAGCGGGGTGATGACGGCGTTTTCGATCAAATTCTAACTGATCGCGGCCGGGAGGCTTTATTGCATATGAAACCGACGCGTTTACTGGTGTTAGGGCTGACGGTTTTTGCAGGGGCGTGTGCGTCCCCGCGGAAGGCGGTGGTGAGTGGTGGGGCTGGGGTGCCGGTGGCGCGGGTGGAGACGGTGGTGGCTGGAGGGTTGAGGACTCCGGAGGAGGTTGCGGCGTACAATCGGGTGGTGGGGGAGACGATGACGGCGCTGGTGGAGAGCGGAGCATTGCCACGGGACAGTGCGGATGGTGCGGAGATGGTGCTGGGGGCACGGCGGTTTCGGGTGGCAGCGCCTGCGGGGTTGCGGTTTGACCGGCTGATACCGGTGGCTGAGGGAGGGAAGCGGCGGATGCGGCGGTCGGTGGAGCATCCGGGGGTTGGGGTGCCGATGGTGGCGCGTTGGGAGGGGACGCCGGAGCGGCGGAAGGCGCATCCGTTTCTGGCGGATTCCGGGTATATTTTTCCGGTGACGGTGACGGTGGAGCCGGCGGTGCGGGCAGGGGGAGTGGAGGTGTTGAGGGTGTCGCGGCCGGCGGCTGGGGCGACGGTGAAGCTTGGGGGGCGGGAGCTGGAACTGGCGGCGGATTACAGCGCGGTGGGGGAGTACTTGATCTACGAGGTGGAGCACTCCGAGAAGAAGCTGGGGATGCCTGGGCTGGGGGCGTTGCGGCACAGCGGGCAGTATCTGGACAAGACGGGGATCATTGCGCTGGAGCCGCCGTCTGCGGACCGGATTCCGTTGATTTTCGTGCATGGGTTGATGTCGCGGCCGCTGACGTGGCACAATGCGTTCAACGAGCTGGGGGAGGATCCGGTGATTCGGAAGCGTTATCAGATGTATTTCTTCCGGTATCCGACGGGGGTGCCGGTGATTTACAGTGCTTCGCGGTTCCGGGAGGGATTGGCGACGATGGATCGGGAGATGCAGCGGATTGGGAACCGGGAGGCGCGGGGTCGGATGGTGCTGGTGGGGCACAGCATGGGTGGGTTGGTGAGCAAGATGCAGGTGGTGGACAGCGGGGATCGGATTGAGCTGGCGATGTTCGGGAAGCCGCTGCCGGCGGTGGGGACTGGGGACAAGCGGGTGGAGGCGCTGCGGCCGCTGGTGGAGTTCGGGCCGAACCCGCATGTGGAGCGGGTGATTTTTGTGTGCACGCCGCACCGGGGGAGCCGACTGGCGGATGGGTTTATCGGGAAGTTAGGGAGGAAGCTGATCAGTCTGCCGGTGCAGACGCTGGGGACGGCGGGGCGTGCGTTTGGCGATGTACTGAGCGGGGATGCGGGCGGGACGCTGGCGCGATTGAAGCTGAACGGAGTGCCGTCGAGCATTGACAATCTGTCGCCGGAGTCGCCATTTGTGCGGGAGTCGATGCGATTGCCGCTGCGGCCGGGCTTGCACATTCATTCGATTGTGGGGAACAAGAAGTTGCTGCCATTGAGCGATCCGAAGTGCGGGGATGGGGTGGTGCCGTATACGAGTGCGCACCTTGAGGGAGCGGAGTCCGAGCTGATAGTGAAATCTGGTCACGGAGCGCAGGAGACGCCGGAAGCGATCGCGGAGATCCGGCGGATCCTGCTGCTGCATCTTGAGACGAAGAACCGGAAACAGTAGCGGATCCGGGGGTGGTGGTCAGAGGGAAGGGGCGAGGCGGTAGAAGACGCGGGGGCGGTCTGGGGAGATGGAGTCGGTGAAGGAAGATGGGGTGCCTGTGGGCATGCCGGGGACGGCGCCGATGGTTTGCCAGTCAGGAGAGGCGAGAGACCATGAGCGCTGGACGCGGGAGGCGCGGGAGAAGAGGCCGGACCACTGGAGGAGGATGCGGCTGTCGCCGGAGGGTTGAGCGGAAAGGTCGGAGGGGAGGTGGGGGAGATCGTTAGGGAGGGCTCCTTCCTGGGAGGGAGACCAGAAATTGATGGCGGTGCCGTCGGGGTTGTTGGTGGTGGCGTGGGGGATGCCGGAGAGGACTGTGGTGACGCCGAAGCTTGCGGAGAGGGAGGAGAAGTCGTCGGCGAGAGCGGAGGGGCATGCGGAGGCGAGCGCCGCCGAGGCCGAAGGTCGTGGCCCGCTGGCTGACGCCGAGCGCAAGGCCCAGCGCCTTGAAACCGAGGTGCGCACCCTCAGCAATCTGCTCGCCAGCGCGGCGAGCGAACTCTGGCCCCCCGTGGTCGAGGAAATGTCCGTCGAGAAGGGCTATGAGGCGGCGCTGGGCGCGGCCCTTGGCGATGATCTCGACGCCTCCGTGAACGATTCGGCGCCAGCCCATTGGGCGCTGATCGGCGATCCCTCCACCGATGCGCCCCTGCCCCCGGGCGTGCAGACCTTCGCCCATCTGGTGAAGGCCCCTCCCGCGCTGGCCCGCCGCCTCGCCCAGATCGGCATCGTGCTGCGGGGCGATGGCGCCCAGTTGCAGAAGCTGCTGAAGCCCGGCCAGCGGCTTGTCTCC
>Ga0114977_10003227_pt1 | contig 10449 bp, 6 predicted proteins | sample S_130805_MF_Meta_FD_87026 | JGI IMG/M metagenome (GOLD analysis project Ga0114977, IMG submission 87026) | Freshwater microbial communities from Lake Simoncouche, Canada to study carbon cycling - S_130805_MF_MetaG | ecosystem: Environmental > Aquatic > Freshwater > Lake | place: Lake...
ATAATTTCACGCCTTTAAAATGACGGAGTATAAACGACCACGCACCCATATTGGCTGGTTCCTCCTGCACCCATGCGAATTTGGTTGCGTTAGGGTATCTTTTCATGATATCCTGCAACTGAAGTAACGGGAAAGGATATAACTGTTCGACACGGACGAAAGCAATATTGTTATGTTCGCGTTTGCGGCGTTCAGCAATGAGGTCGTAATAAACTTTTCCATTGCAGAAATTCACACGCGTAACTTCCGATGGATTGGCTGTATCATCATCAATTACTTCCTGGAATACTCCTTTTGAAAGGGCTGCTACAGGTGAAATGCATTCGGGATGCCTCAGCAGGCTTTTAGGTGTGAAAACAATCAGCGGTTTGCGGAAATCGCGGTGCACCTGCCGGCGAAGCAAATGAAAAAAGTTGGCAGGAGTGGTGCAGTTGGCAACCTGTATGTTATTATCGGCACACTGCTGCAGGAAGCGTTCCATGCGTGCACTGGAGTGTTCTGGCCCCTGGCCTTCGTAACCGTGTGGAAGAAGCATCACCAACGAGTTCATTACCCGCCATTTTTCCTCAGCGCTTACTATATACTGGTCGATAACGATCTGTGCTCCGTTCATAAAATCACCGAACTGTGCTTCCCATATGGTAAGCGAAAATGGTGAGGCAAGCGAATATCCGTATTCAAAACCCAAAACACCATACTCTGAGAGAGGTGAATTGTAAATCTGGAACGGTGCCTGTTTGGCACTGATATTTTGCAACGGAGTGTATTTCTCTTCTGAATCTTCAATAGTAAGTACAGCATGCCGATGCGAAAAAGTGCCCCGTTCCGAATCCTGTCCGCTCACGCGTACCGGTATTCCCTCTTCGAGCAAGGATGCATAAGCAAGTAATTCACCCATTGCCCAGTCGACAGTGCCATTATCAGTAAACGTGGTTCTGCGTTCGTCCATCAGGCGGACAAGTTTTTTGAAAAACGGCTTGCCTTGAGGTACCGCTGTAATCTTCTGCGTGAGTTTCAGGAGTTGGTTGAAAGGTACACTGGTGTCGACAGGCTGAATGAAATCATCTTCTGTAGCTGGTCGTAATTTGTGCCATGAGTTTTCGAGGAAGGTGATAACCCTGGCTTTTTCATCATCTTTCGAATCGAGCAATTCCTGTTCAAGCCCTGCTATGAATGATTTCTCAATGTCAGCAGCTTCTTCAGCTGTTATTGAACCCTGTTCCACCAGTTTATTTATATAAATAGTCCTTGGATCATCATGTTTCTCAATGATCTTGTATAGGATTGGCTGAGTAAAACGAGGTTCATCCCCTTCGTTGTGTCCATATTTCCGGTAGCCCAGCAGGTCGATAAATACGTCCCTGTGAAACCTTTGGCGGTATTCAACAGCAAGTTCTACTGTATAAACAACAGCTTCAACATCATCAGCATTCACATGAAAGATAGGACATTGGGTTGTTTTGGCTACATCTGTGCAATACACCGAACTGCGGGCATCAAGGTAATTGGTTGTAAAGCCAATCTGGTTATTCACAACAAGGTGAATAGTGCCGCCGGTAGTGTACCCTTTTAACTCCGACATCTGAAGGGTTTCGTACACAACTCCCTGCCCGGCGATTGAAGCATCGCCATGGATAATGATAGGTACTACTTGCTGGTTGTCATTTTGGTATTCGGCATCAATTTTACTGCGGGTGATACCTTCCACTATCGGGCCGACAGTTTCAAGATGCGAGGGGTTAGGAGCCAGCGAAAGCTGAAGTTTTCGGCCATCGGCAGTAGTACGCTCTGATGAGAAGCCCAGGTGGTATTTTACATCGCCCAGCAGGTATTCGTCTTCCAGAAGTTTGCCTTCAAATTCATTAAAAATATCCTGGTACGCTTTCCCAAGCGTGTTCGCGAGTACGTTGAGTCTTCCGCGGTGAGGCATTCCGATTATAAATTCGGTGATACCGGTTTCAGCTCCTTTATTGATTATTGCATCAAGAGCAGGAATAAGGGCCTCGCAGCCTTCGAGCGAAAATCGTTTCTGCCCGATATATTTTTTATGAAGAAATTTTTCGAAGAGGACTGCACGGCTGAGTTCTTTCAGAATATGCAATTTCTTTTCACGGCCGAAAACGGGTGTGTTTTGCGTATGCTCCATGCGTGCCATCAGCCATTCGTGGATTTCAGGACGACGGATATAGGCATATTCAACACCTACACTCTGGCAATATGTTTTTTCGAGATGATCAATAATACTGTTAAGAGTGGCATCACCAATTCCAATCTCTCCCCCGGCTTTGAATACCTGGTCGCGATCCTCCTCGGTTAGGCCAAAATTGTCAATATGCAGGGTAGGAGAGTAGGTACGACGTGTCCTGACAGGGTTTGTCTTGGTAAACAGATGCCCTCTTTTACGGTATTCGTTAATCAGATCAATAACTTTAAATTCGCCGGGTTTCATATCAGCCTGTGGCATAAGCTTTCCGCTGAACTCGAACCCCTGAAAAAACCTTCGCCAACCAGTTTCTATGCTTTCTGGATTCTGCTTGTACTGCCGGTATAATTCTTCAATTGCATCACTATCGGCATTACTCAGAAAGGATAATTCATCCATATATGTTTTTTATCTGAAACGTTTACAAATTAGATATGTTCGGTCAAAATTAGCAAAATAACAGCAGAAAAGGCCAAATTACCTGAAATATCCGAAATGAGGGTCAGGAAAACCTGCTAAAAAACCAGATAAATGAGATGAAAATCTGTTAATTTTTGATGATAATCAAACTTTGTGTTGTCTTTCCTGAGATTGCTACTACTATATAACTTCCAGGACTAACACTGTTCCCGGAATCGTTTGTGCCATCCCATAATGCCTTACTCCAGCCATCAGCATCATTTTCTACTGATAGTGTTTTTACATTTCTGCCCTGTAAATCCAAAATTTGCAACTTTACTGTCCCAGATGCATGAAATAAAATGTTTGTTTCGCTTTTAAATGGGCATGGTTTTGCCACAATGGTATTTTCTTTTTGTTTTTCTGAGATCCCACCAAAAAGATAATCGTAATGTGTGCTATAAATTGTACTGAAGCCCTCGCGGTCTGATTCCCAGAACAGGCTTACCGACACGGAGTACCCTGTCGGGAAAGTGACAAAAAATTTGGGGTTAGTGTCTGCTCCAGGCCAGCGGGAAATGTTTTGAAGTCCATTGTAGGAAGGTGCTTCGGCAAAAATATCTTTCTGGGTAAGCGAATCCGACACAAAAGCCAGGATAGTGGGGAAAAAATAGTTTGACTTTGTAATCAACGTCATTTCGTCAATGGCAGGCTGGGAATAGTTGAAGTTTGGCGAATTCAAATGAATGAGTTCATTACTCCAGCCATCGGTGAGAACCAGGCCGGTTGGATTTGATCCAACTTTGTTTTGCATGCACATATTACCCCCCGATAACGGACCTGCATTTGCAAGTGCAGAACTCTGGCCCAAAATGGTTTGGGAATTTATCGGATAGATGGTCCAATTATTCTGGGAATAATCCGGGTAGACTGAAATTAAAAAAGTACTGTCACCATTAGGTTTAAGATAACTGAGTCCTCCGGGAGCATAAACAGGTGTGTATGCTCCTGCCGAATCAACAGCATATGGAGCTGTAAATAAATTGGATTGATACAGGTACTGCGAAATCCATATTTTTCCACTGTTTTCCCATGCTAGTTTTCCATATCCATCTGTAGTCAGCCTTATATCATCTCCCGAAAGTGCCGACACAGTTACAGGTGCAGTAAAAGTTCCGTTGGGCTGGTACGTTATACATTTTAAATCAATGTCATTTCCTTCATTGGTTTGATAAATCAGAAGATATTCACTCGGTATTATTCCGTTTCCTAATACGATAGCAACTGGATTGGAAAGCTTTACCCCGGCTTGAGAAAGAGCGATTTGCTGGTTTCCAATGGATGAAGGGTTCACGTTTTTGTAACAAAGTTGTGTTGTAGTTGCATCCAGTTCCTGATCCCAAAATACTATGTTTTCATAATATTGACCAAGCAGAAATGCATTCCGGTTCTGATGAGTCGAATCGGTCACGGCGTGACCCGGAAACCATTGATCATACTGGGCATGAGCAAAAAAAGGAAGCATTGCAAAGGCTACAAAGACAAAGTTTTTCATTGTTGTAATATTCAATTATAAATAATTCCGAAAAACGCTTACAAACAATAAAATTAGGGAATATCCTGACGCAATAAAAAAATAATAATTAAAGTTTAGCAAGCTATTTTACATAAAAAAAAGCCTGCTCAAAAGAACAGGCTTTAGAAATTCTGCTTGTATCTGGTGAAATTATGCTGGTGAAATTGCTTCAACCGGACATACATCAGCGCAGGAGCCGCAATCGGTGCAGATATCGGCGTCGATTTTGTAGATATCACCTTCGGCGATAGCTTCAACTGGACACTCATCAATGCAGGTTCCGCAAGCGGTGCAGTCGTCAGAAATAACGTAAGACATTTGTTTATGGAGTTTAGAATTAACGGTGCAAATATAAGTAGTATTCTTGTTATCAAGGGCGTAAAAAAAATAATAGTCAGCTTTTAGTGCGCTTTTAGGTTGCAGGTTTTAAACAGAAAGATGCAGAAACTAAATAAATATATTTTTAACATATTGTAAAACAGCAATATACATATGCACATTTTTTGTTTTTTAGAATTTATATAAATAAGATATTCCACTTCAGGTCTGTTAAAATCTTATACCTTTGCACCGTTAATCATTCAAAAAGCAAAAGCATGAGCGAACAGACTAACTTCATCGAGAAAGAAGATGTTGTTGTAAAATTTTGTGGCGATTCAGGCGACGGTATGCAACTTGCAGGTACACTTTTCAGTGATGCAGCTGCTCTTCTGGGCCTTGATCTGGCTACTTTTCCCGACTATCCAGCTGAAATACGTGCGCCGCATAATACCATTGCAGGTGTTTCTGGTTTCCAGGTACATGTGGGAAGAAAAAAAATTGAGACTTCAGGCGATTTTGTCGACATTCTTGTTGCGATGAATCCTGCTTCACTCAAATCGAACCTGAAATGGACCCGTCCGGGAGCCACCATTATAGTGGATGCCGATTTGTTTGATGAAGCTACTTGCAAAAAAGCTGGTTATCTGACTAATCCGCTTGAAGACAACAGCCTTGAAGGGTACAATCTTGTAAAAGCGCCGGTTACCATGCTTACCCGAAATGCTTTACAACCTCTGGGTATTGATAATAAAACTGCTGACCGCACACGGAACGTGTTCACACTTGGAATTATCTATCATATATTCAGTTGGAAGTTAGATTCAACTGTTAACTATTTCAAGGCTAAGTTTAAAAAGAAACCTGAAATGATTGAAGCCAATAAACTGGTTCTCGAAACAGGTTACAGCTATGCCGATACCGTCGAAACTTTAGGTTCTTCCTATCATATTGCCAAAGCAAAAATGGCCCCGGGCCGTTACCGGAACATTACAGGTAATGTGGCTACAGCCTGGGGTTTCCTGGCAGCAGCCGAACGTTCGGGCAGACCATTGTTCCTGGGGTCCTATCCCATAACACCCGCTACCGAAATTCTTATCGAACTGGTGAGACATAAATCACTTGGCGCAAAAGTATTTCAGGCCGAAGACGAAATTGCAGGTATATGTTCAGCAATAGGCGCAAGTTATACCGGTTCGCTGGCACTTACTACTACTTCAGGCCCTGGTCTTTCGCTGAAAAGTGAAGCCATAGGTTTAGCGGTTATGACCGAATTGCCATTGGTTATTGTTAACGTTCAACGTGGTGGGCCATCAACAGGTTTGCCAACAAAGAGTGAGCAAAGCGACCTGATGCAGGCATTGTTTGGCCGTAACGGCGAGGCACCTGTTGTTGTAATAGCTGCTTCAACACCGGCTGATTGCTTTAAGTATGCATATGAGTCGGCTAAAATTGCACTCGAGCATATGACTCCGGTTATTTTATTGACTGATGGATCACTTGGTAACGGATCACAATTGTTCCGGATTCCAAAAGTGGCTGATCTGCCATCCATTACTCCTCCAATGGCCGAGCCTAACGATAAGGATTATAAACCTTACAAACGCGATCCTGAAACCTTGGTCCGCAAATGGGCTATCCCAGGAACGGAAGGCCTTCGTCACCGTATTGGTGGGCTGGAAAAAGAAAATGGTTCAGGTAACGTAAGTACCGATCCTGCCAATCACCAGATTATGACTGACCTGCGCGAAGCGAAAGTTCAGAAAGTAGCTGATTTTATTCCCGAACAATCAATTGTTGGTGCTAAAGAAGGTGATGTACTGGTTGTAAGCTGGGGCGGAACACGCGGTACTACCGAGGCTGCTGTGGAAGAACTTCAAAAACAAGGTAAAAAAATCAGCCTGGCACACTTCCATCATATTATGCCTTTGCCAAAAAATACCCACGAAGTATTGGCAGGTTTCAAAAAAATAATCGTGTGTGAACTTAACAGTGGGCAGTTTGTTAACTACCTGAGGATGAAAGAACCTGACTATCGTTATACTCAGTATAATAAAGTTATGGGGCTTCCTTTCACCGTCACCGAGTTGGTAAATAAGTTTAACGAAATGCTTTAGGAGGTAAAATTATGTTCGAATTTCCAAATAAAACTATTGAACGATCGGTAGTTGAGCTAAACAAAGCCGATTTCGTAAGCGACCAGATGGTGAAATGGTGCCCCGGTTGCGGAGCTCATGCCATTCTTGCATCCATTGCCAACGTATTCCCCAAGATAGGCTACCGCAAGGAAAATTTCATGATGGTCTCCGGTATCGGATGCTCCTCCCGTTTCCCTTATTACGTGAATACATACGGTTTTCATGGAATTCACGGTCGGGCTAATGCCATTGCTTCGGGTGTTAAAATTGCAAACCCTAACCTTAGTGTCTGGATTGCTACTGGCGACGGCGACTCTATGGCTATCGGCGGAAACCATTTTATTCATATTATCCGCCGTAATATTGATGTGAATATCGTGATGTTTAACAACCAGATTTACGGACTCACAAAAGGGCAGTTTTCACCAACTACTCCAATGGGTAGCATAACAAAAACCTCACCTCAGGGTACCATCGAACATCCGTTTAATCCGGGCGAACTGGTTTTGGGAGCGCAAGGCACTTTCTTTGCACGCGCAGTCGATACCAATGTTAAACTCATGACCGAAGTTATGTTCGAAGCTGCCCGTCACGATGGGACTTCAGTGATTGAAATACTTCAGAACTGTATCATTTTTGCTGACAAAACCCACGAAGCCATTACGGATAAAGAAGTTCGTGACGATGCCCAGATTCATATCAAAAACGGTGAACCTCTTATATTTGGGAAAAATCGCGATAAAGGTATCCGCCTCAACGGAACGCAGCTTGAAGTTGTCAAATTGGGCGAAAACGGTATAACTGAGGATGATCTTTTAGTTCATGATCAGTACCAGCAGGACCCGGGTATACACCTGATGATTGCTAAAATGTACCCGCCTCATTTCCCTGTTGCTTTGGGCGTTATCCGTTCGGCAATGTACCCAACATATGACGACCTGGTTGAAGACCAGATCGCTCAGGCTAAAAACAAAAGCAAAATACTTTGCGTGGATGATCTGCTGAATAGCGGTGATACATGGGAAATTAAATAGTTTTTAATTGATAGTTATCGAAGGCCTCCGTTCTAACGGGGGCTTTTTTTTCCCTTCATATACCCGGAACTATCTTGAAATATCTGCCGGTACCCGAAAATATCATACAGTCGATAAAAAAATAAAGAATATTGTTTAATAAGCTATTTTTGTAAAAGATCAATTATACCATTTTATCCGGGAGCCTTTAGTCCGGACGAACTTAAAAATATCCGGATACTATATATCCGTTTGTTGTATATCCTTTTTTCTGAAAGACAAATCATCGATTTCCTGATTTAAGCCAGTTGCAGCATGAAAATAAAACTGAATAGCATTATTAAGATTACTGTTACGCTGCTTATTCTCATTTTCCTTTTCTGGAAGGTGAAATTTAACACTCAGGGGTTTTCCGAAACTCTCCGTTCGGTGCGTTTAGTCTATTTCCTCCTTTCATTATTTGGTGTTGTACTTGTATTAGGTATCAAAAGTTACAGATGGCGCATACTAATCAGCAACGAAGGTGTGAAGTATTCACCCTATAAAGCATTTGCGGCATTTATGGCGTCGGATGCAATTGGCATTGTTACGCCCGGACGAATTGGGGAGATTGCCCGCTTGTATTATGTCAGGCAGGAAACACCTATCAGTTTTTATGCAGCTTTTAAAACCATTGTCTCCGACAGGGTTTTCGATTTTACGATGCTTGGTTGGTTTGGCTTATCGGGAATGCTATACTATTTTAAAACTTTCGGCAGCTATCCGGGAATTTATTATGCCTTAGGAATTCTGGTTTTATTCATTCTTGGATATTTCGTGGTTATTAAGTTCCTTGCAATACTACTGCGAAATCCGAAAGTCGGCAGATTGCCTGTAATACGTTTTATTTATGAAAGTTTCCTTGCTGTGGTCAGCAAGCGTTCTATAGAAATGTGGGTAATAACATTTACTGCATATTTTATGTATTTCTGGTTTTCCTGGCTTATCATGATTTCGCTGAACTTAACACCTTCATACCTTGATGTCGTTTTCATCATGAGTATTATGAGTCTGAGTACTATCATACCGTTATCAGTTGCAGGCTTTGGTACCCGCGAAGCTACTCTTGTGCTGCTGTTTGCATATTATGGTCTGGCCAGTGAAACAGCCATTTCTTTTTCACTGATGCATTTCACTGCATTTTTTCTTTGGGGAGGCCTGATAGGGCTTGTATTCTGGCTGTTGATGCCTATTTCGCTCCAGCAGGTAAAAGATGATTCAAAAAGCATATTCCTGTTGTTTAAACCTGAGCCCTCAGTGAAACAGGATAGCTAATTGTATGACTATAATCATATTGAAGGATGTTGAATAGTATTGGATTTTAAACTTATAATTGAATTTCATAGGAGTAAAATCTGCTGTGCTCTTACTGATTTGCCAATACAGCAGTATGATTGCTTTCATGATAATTTACTTTTGTTAAATTTGCAGGTTCTAAGTCTGGTGATAATCAATTTCATGCCAACCTATTTTGCAGATTTATAATAAAATTCAAGGATGATTATAAATCAGTACAGGATTAGACTGTCATCCGGAGCTAATACATATGATTAAAAAACTGCAGATCGCACTTCTGTTACTTGTTCCCCTGGTTTTCCTGGTCATGGGGTTGCGCTTCGATCGAACCAAATATGGTACCGATCCTGAAAGTGCATACCTGATGAATGGACTCAATATTGCTATGGGGAAATCTGTTGGTCATTATGACAATCCCGGAACTACAGTTCAGATGTACAGTGCAGTTGTATTAAGGATTACCTACGCTTTCCGCTCTACCGATAATGATCTGCAAACAGATGTGCTGAAAAATTCAGAATATTATATCGAGGTCTTACGCAAAGGGCTTATTATAATGAATGCCTGCGTTCTTCTGATACTAGGTCTGGTTGCATTTGTGCTTTTAGGAAATTTCTGGACCGGGTTGATTCTTCAACTCGCTCCATTTATGTCAGTTACACTTATTGAGGAGTGTTTTACAAAGGTTGCCCCCGAACCGGTATTGTTTGCAACAATTGGGGCTTTGATCATTATCCTGATGAAATTTTACACTTCAAAGGATGCCACCGGGAAGAAATATCCACTGCTTTTAGGTTTACTTGCCGGCTTTGGCCTGGCAACCAAAATGACATTTCTACCGGTATTAATCATTCCTATGATTATTTTAGCTGGGAAACGGAATAAATGGATTTATACATTTTCTGTTATCCCTTCCTTTATTTTATTTACGCTTCCGGCAGCAAAGGGGTATCTGAGTATGGCAAACTGGTTTCTAAGCCTGGGTACCCACACAGGGACCTATGGTCAGGGTAATTCAGGTTTGTTGGATCCGTCTCAGTATTTTCACTCAATAATTTCAATAGGCGGGAATAATGTGGCTATGCTGGCAGTAATGGGTATTGCTGCTGTAGTATTGATTTCTGCAGTAATAAAGGAAGGAAAACTGAAAGCCAGCGATTCGCAAAAGGAATTCTATATACTTATTGCCTTACTTATTACACAGTTTGGCAGCATCCTTCTGGTAGCAAAGCATTATCACAGCAACCATTACCTGTTCCCGGCACTCAGCCTTTCAGGATTAGTGCTTATTTTCTCTTATCTGCTTCTCAGCAAGAACTTTCATTGGGAGAATAAACTTATCACTAAGTTTTCTTTGCCGATCGTTATAGTTTTAGTTATGGGCATTTCAATACTTAATATTCCTTATCTCACATTAGCGTTCAATGGATACCGGGCATCGAATCAAAGTAACGATGAAACTTTTTA
>Ga0114977_10003230_pt1 | contig 10446 bp, 7 predicted proteins | sample S_130805_MF_Meta_FD_87026 | JGI IMG/M metagenome (GOLD analysis project Ga0114977, IMG submission 87026) | Freshwater microbial communities from Lake Simoncouche, Canada to study carbon cycling - S_130805_MF_MetaG | ecosystem: Environmental > Aquatic > Freshwater > Lake | place: Lake...
CCGGCGTGCCGGGGTTGAAGCCCTTGATCTGTTCCATCATGCCGTTGATCCGATCGCGCTCGGTCTTGAGGCCGTTCTCGGCGGCATTGACCTGCTCCTTCATCTTGTCCATCGCCGCCTTGAAGCGGGCGTGGTTCTTGAAGATGTAGCCGACGTCGATCACCGCCACGTGGGTGGCCGGGGATGCCGACGGAACGGCGGCGGGAGCCGTCGGGGCAGCCTGGACAGGTGCCGCAGCGGGACGCTGCGGAGCCTGGGCCTGGGCCACGACCGGGGAGGCGAGGAACGCACAGAGAATCGCTGCCAGTTGCCACTTCACGGATAGCACTCCTTGCTGGGTCGCTCGCGCGTCCGCCGCGGCGGCGGGCGGGGGGCCCGGATCCTCGTCGCGACCATCCGTGGCCGCGGCGCAGAGCCGGTCGGGGCGGGACTATTGCAGCGGGGTCCCGCCGGCTCAAGGCCAATAACGAGGCCGATTCAGTGCCATCGGGCCCCCGTCACCGGGGGGCCCCGAGGGTCACCTGGAGCGTCACGTCCTGCCCACCGCGACTGACCACCACGGGGACCGTGTCACCCCCTTTGTGTTTCCGCAGGGCGCTGTCGAAATCGTCGAGGCCGGTGACGGCACTCTCGCCGACCCGAATGACGATGTCGCCCCCCAAGAGCCCCCCCTTCGCCGCGGGAGAGTCTTTGGAGACCCCGGAGATCGCGTACCCCTTCCCCGGGTTGGCGAAGTCGGGAATGCTCCCGAAGTAGGGGCGTTCGCCGTCGCGGCGGGTGTTCGCCTGCCCCCCGGCCACCTCGACATACTCCGGTGCGGCCGGGGCACGGGCCAGTTCCTTGACGGCCTCGGCGACCATCCGCGCGATCCGCGCCATGCCGTCGTAGTTGATCTTCTCGGCGGTATCGGTGGGCCTGTGGTAGTCGGAGTGGGTGCCGGTGAAGACATGGAGCACGGGGATCTTCTTGGCGTAGAAGCTGGCGTGGTCACTGGGGCCGAAACCGCCCGGATCCTTCGTGACCCCGAAGCCGTGGGTGGCGACGAGCCGATCGACCATCGAATCGAGGCCGGTGCCGGTGCCGGTGCCGTGGATGATCAACTTCTCGCCGTCGAGCCGGCCGACCATGTCGAGATTGACCATCGCCACCGTGTCGGTCAGCGGCACGGCGGCATTGGCCGTGTAATGCGCGCTGCCGAGCAGCCCCCGCTCCTCGCCGGAGAATGCCACGAAGAGGATGCTCCGCGGATAGGGCCCCTCCTCGGCGAGGATCCGCGCCACCTCGACGAGCATCGCCGTCCCACTGCCGTTGTCGTCGGCGCCGTGGTGGATGCTCGTGTCCCCCGGTGCGGCCGAGTTACTCCCACCGTAGCCGAGGTGGTCGTAGTGGGCCCCCAGGATCACCGTCTCGGCTGGCACGATCGGCTTGGTCTCCCCCTTGTCGCCGTGGGCCGGATGCGCAGTGGGCGCCCCATGAGGGTCGGCCGCCCCATGGGGATCGGCGACGGCGTGGGGATCGGCGGGCACGCCCCCGTTCGCGGTCGCGCTGGCAGCCTGAGCCTCCAGGTCTTCAACGGCCTTGGCTTCCGCGGGCGATTTCGGCGGATCGGCGCGGGAAGACTCAGCGGTGGCCCCGCCCCCGCCGTGCGCCGGTGCAAAAGCCGCCGTCTCGGTGGCACCTCCGGCCGGCGCGGCAGCACCGATCCCAGGCAGGATGGCAAGCACGTTGCGGGCCTGCGTCTCGGCCCGCTCGATCGCGATGCGTCCGCGGATCCGCCAGCCGCCGAGGGGAGCCGACTTGGGGGTGGGCCCCTCGTCGATGCGCTTCTCGAGGTCGGCGAGCTTCGCCCCCAGCACCTTCTCCAGGATCGAATCGAGCGCGGGGCGCTTGAGCTGGAGCACGGGAAGCGTCCGCTTGTCGGAGCCGTCGCCGGCCCGGGTGAACGGCATCAGGGCGTCATCGGTGTTGGAGAGATCGTTGCAGAACAGCACCCCACCGACCTCGTGCTCGGATGCGTTGGCCACTTTCCGCGAGAGCGGCGCGTACTTCGAGGCCCGGTTGCCGTCGAACTTGCTTGCCGGATCGTCCTTTTGGGGTTCCTGTCGGAGGACGATCACCGCCGCACCCTTGGCGCCAGCGGGGCCGAGTGGGCCGTAGTCGTCGTACTCCTCCGGTTTGGCGGTGATGCCGTAGCCTGCAAAGACCAGCGGCAGGTCGAACGACCCCGATCCCCCTGCCGCCAGCGGCGTCCAGTCGGTCCCGAGGACGAGGCGCGTCACCTCCGAAGTGCCATCGGCTGCCGGGGGGGAGATCAGCTCGGCGACGTTCTCCTCCGCCACTGCGAGTTTCGCGTCGAGCGTGATAGGGAAGGGCTGGAACGCCGTCTCGTCGACCACCGTGGTATCGAGTCCGAGCGAGAGGAATTGGTCCGCGATCCACTTCCCGGCGGTGTCGATGCCTGCGGTGCCTGGCCCACGCCCTTCGCGCTCGGGGGCCGCCAGCCATTCGACACTCGCTCGGAGCCGGTCGCGACGGGCGATCTCCGGGGGGGTGAGGGGACGGACCGGGAGGGGCACTGGGGCTGCAGCCGGGGCGAGCGCCGGTTCCTGTGCCACCCCCGGGATTGGCCCGATCACGGCGGCAAGAAACCCAAGCGACCCGGCCAGCATCCACCGCCTCCCTGCCCCGCCCCGCACCGAGTTCGCGTTCGTGCGCATGAATGCCTCCGGAGAATTGGTTCGAGCCGCGCGACGCTTCCCGCGTGGTCCACCCTGATTGTAGCCACCGGTCGGGCCCATCATCCCCCGGCGCCCGCTCCCTTCCCGCGGGTCCACCTCTGTGACAGAATCGACCCAGGGTGAGGCGGTCCGTCAGGCCAGCCGGCCCCTCCGGAGAGTGCCCAACGTGCCGTCGCTGTTCGTCATCCAGGGCCGCAACCGCGGCACACGCTACGACCTCTCCGCCCAGGAGGGGGCAGTGAGCCTCGGCCGGGAGGCGGGCAACCTCATCCAGTTGGACGACCACGAGGTCTCGCGCCGGCACGCCGAGATCCGCCTCGTGGGGGCCGCTCACGTGATCGGGGACCTGAAGAGTTCCAACGGCACGTTCGTCAACAGCCGCCGCGTCGAGCGCGTCGAACTGCAGCACGGCGACCAGATCCTCGTCGGCCGTACCCTCCTCTCCTATTCCCGCGACGCGGCCACCGATGCGGTTGACGAGGGGATCGATATCGTCACTCCACGCGGCGACGACGGGTCGCGGATCGTGAAGGCGATCAGGGACGACCCGATCGACGAGGGGGGCGACGACGCCCAGAGAGACACCGACAACCGTTGGCTCGCCCGGGCCCGCAGCAACCTCCAGGTGATGTACCGCACGAGCCTGGCGGTGAGCCACACCCTCGACATCGACGAGCTCCTCGGCCGGATCCTCCAGCTGGTCTTCGAATGGGTCGAGGCCGACCGGGGATGCGTCATGCTCCTCGACCCTGACACCCGTCAGCTGAAGACGAAGGCGCGGCGCGACCGGCGGAGTGCCAACGCCACCTCGATGGCGATCAGTCGCACGATCCTCGATTACGTCCTCGAACGGGGCGAGGGGGTGCTGACGAGTGACGCCCAGGACGACGATCGTTTCAGCTCCGGGCAGAGCGTCCTGCGGACCGGAGTCCGCGAGGCGATCTGTGTCCCCATGCAGGGGCGCTACGGCACGGTTGGCATCCTCTATGTCGACACCACGACCCCACTGGCCGACGCCCTCGGAGCCGGGCAGCGCCGGTTCAGCGACGAGCATCTCAAACTCATGGTCGCGATCGGCCATCAGGCGGCCCTGGCCGTCGAGGACACCACCTACTACTCGGCGATGGTCCAGTCGGAACGCCTGGCGGCGGTCGGCCACACCATCGCCACCCTCTCGCACCACATCAAGAACATCCTCCAGGGGATCCGGGGGGGAAGTTATCTCGTGGAGATGGGGCTGGAGAACGAGGATCTCGCCGTTCTCAAGAAGGGCTGGGCCATCGTCTCCCGCAACCAAAACAAGATCTCCTCGCTGGTGATGGACATGCTCTCGTTCAGCAAGGAACGGGAGCCCGACCCGGTGCCCACCGACCTGGCGGCGCTGGTGAGCGACATCGTCGAGACGGTCCACCACCGGGCTCTGGAGACCGGGACGGTGATCCGCTGGAATCCCCCTCCCGATCTCCCCCGGATGCTCTTCGACCCGGAAGGCATGTCCCGGGCCGTCCTCAACGTCGTCACGAACGCCCTCGATGCCGTGGAGAACCGCCCCGACGCCGCCGTCGAGATCCGGGTCGATCTCGACTCATCGCGGCGGAAGGTGCGGATCACGGTCAGCGACAATGGCGAGGGAATGTCGCCGGAGACACTCGCCCGGATCTTCAATCTGTTCGTCTCGACGAAGGGATCGCGCGGCACGGGCCTGGGGCTGACGGTGAGTCGCAAGATCCTCAAAGAACATCATGGCGAGATCCACGCCGAGAGCCGCCTCGGCGAGGGGAGCACGTTCACGCTCGAATTCCCGCTCCGACAGGCCGGTGATGCGGCGCCGGCAAGCGCGCCGCCGGCTGAAGACGACGACGACGGGGGGCAGGCGACGCTCGACGGATCGGAGCACCGTGGGCTGGGGCCGACGTTGCTGCCCGGAGTCCGCACGCCCCCCTCCGGCAGGCCATGACGCGCACGACACAAGACCCCGGGCAGGGAAACATACCCGCGCCGGGAAGCCTGCCGATCTCCTGCGTGGTGATCACCCGCAACGCCGCCGACCGGATCGGGGCGACGATCGCCGGTGCCGGCGGCTGTGCGGAGATCCTCGTCCTCGATTCCGGGTCGACCGACGACACCGTGAACATCGCCCGCGGCCGCGGGGCGCGCGTGGAACACCAATCCTTTCTCGGCTTCGGCCGACAGAAGCGCCGCGCCGTCGAATTGGCGTCGCACGACTGGATCCTCTCGCTCGACGCGGACGAGTGCCTCGACGACGATGCCATCCGGGGCCTGGCCGGGCTCGACCTCTCCGACCCGACGGCCTGTTGGGCGTGGCGGCGGCGGACGTTCATCGGCTCCCACGAGGTCCGGCACGGTCCGTGGGGCCATGAGCGCGTGGTGAGGTTGTTCAACCGGTCGCGGTCGGGCTTCACCGATCACCAGGTCCACGAACGCGTCGCCGCGGCGACCACCCCGCGGCTGGCGCCGGGGTCGATCCTCCACTTCAGCTTCGCCGACTGCGCCGACGTGATCAGCCGTTCGGTCCGCTACGCGGCGCCAAAGGCTGCCATCCTCCGCGACCTGGGGGAACGGACCCCCGCGTGGAGGCTCCCGCTCCGCGGTCTGGCCGCCTTCACCAAGAGCTATCTCCTCCAGGGGGGATGGCGCGACGGGGCGGCGGGGTTCGTCGTCGCCCTCTCCCGAGTCATCGACTCGACCCTCGCGCGGGCCCTCGTGCTCACCGACACACCGCCCCTCGGGCTCACTCCCCACCCCGAGCGCCGCCCGGCACAGCCCCCTCCCCCTGCCTGAGTGTCACCATCATGTCGCCGCCGGGGCGCACCGCAGTGGCGGGGGGCCAATCGCCCGCCGGGGCTTCTTCTTCCCGATCGAGGCCACTTCTCGTCATCCCCCACCGCGGAGAACGGCAAGCAGGGCGAGGATGTCGTCGGGAAGCGGCGCCGTGAAGACACATCGCTCCTTCGAGAGCGGATGGTCGATGGCCAGGCTTGCTGCATGGAGGGCCTGCCGACGGAGAAGCGGTGCGGTATCGCCGCGGAGGCCGAGGAACGATCGGTCGACGACACCGCGACCGCTGTAGAGGATGTCGGCGAGGATCGGCGAACCGATGGCGGCGAGGTGGACCCGGATCTGGTGGGTCCGTCCGGTCTTCGGCATCACCTTCAATAGCGCCGCGCGCCCGAAGCGCTCGAGGACCTCGTAGCGCGTCACGGCGTCACGGCTCGTCGAATGATCGCGGCGCACCGCCATTCGCTCTCGCTGGTAGGGATGGATGCCGATCGGCAGGTTGATTTCGTCACGGTCGAACCGGGGCTCCCCCTGGACGACCGCGAGGTAGGTCTTCTCGGTCGAGCGCTGCTCGAACTGCCTGGCAAGGGCCTGGTGGGCCTCCTCGCTGCGGGCGACGACGATCACGCCACTGGTGTCGCGATCGAGGCGGTGGACGATTCCCGGCCGCGTGGGGCCACCAACGGTCGACAACCCGGGCGTGCCGGGCGCCCCGCCAGCGGCCGGTCCGCGCTCGAGGTGCCAGCGAAGGGCCCCGGCGAGCGTCCCCTTCCAATTCCCCTTGGCGGGGTGGACGACCATCCCCGCCGGCTTGTTGACAGCTGCCATCGCTTCATCGAGGAAGAGAAACTCAAGCGCGATCTCCTCGGCATCGGGACCGGTTCGAGCGGGCTCGGGCGCCGTGTAGGCGACGACCATGCCGGCTTTGAGCGCCAGAGAGGCCTTGGACACGACGCCATCGACGCGGACCGCCCCCGCGTCGATCGCACGGGCGACGGCCGAACGACTCAAGCCCCCAGCGTGGCGGACGACGAACTGATCGAGTCGCACGCCGACGGCATCGTCGCCGACGGCGAGCACGAGAACCGTGCCGGGAACGAGCCCTGCCCCTGCGCCCCCTTCCGCCGTCCCGGAGGCGGCCCCGGATGGGGGGCCGGGCACGACCGGTTCGAGAATGTCGTCATCGGCATCGACCGGCGGTTTGTCGTCCAGTGGGTCACTCACTCCTGCGGCAGGCCGTCGGTCGCGGGGGCCGCGGAAGGATCGGCTGGTGCCGTCGGGGGGGGCGTCATCTTCTGGCTGGCGAACCAGTCGTACCACTCGCGGGCCGAATCGCCGGAAAGGAACTTCGATCGCTGTCTGGCCAACGCGGTGAGCGTCCCGTCGGGATAGTCGCTGGCAACCGCGTCGTACCCCTGCTTCGCCTCGTCGATCCGCCCCAGGCTCTCGTTGGCCTTGGCGAGACCGAACGTGGCCCGCTCGGCAATCAGCCCCTTCTGACGGCGGACGAGGAGTTCGCTGTAGCCGTCGGCCGCCGTCTGGAGGCGGGGCGTGGCCCGATCGCGGTCCACAAACAGCAGTTGCGTCCCCTCGTTGAGCGCCTGCTCGGCCTGGATGAGCCGGGCCCATTCAGCGGCGGGTGTGCCCGGATGCTGCGTGACGACGTCGGCCAGCCCGGCCGGATCGTAGGGATTGACGGCGAACAGGTAGTCGTCCCAGCTCTTCGCCTTGAGTGCCGCCTGCTGCTGGTTCATCCACATCCAGGCGATGGCGGCCAGGAACAGACCGGCCAGTCCCATGAAAATGGCGCGAAGATGGGGACGAACGGCGTCGATGACCGACCCGATCCCATCGGCGAGCGCATTTCCCTCGAGCTCTTCGGCCACATCATCGGCACCGTCTTCACGGAGGGGGAGCCGCACCGGCCGACCTTCACGGGTGGCGAGGTTGTCATCGTCGTCGCCGCGGGCGACCTGCCGCTCGCTGAACCGAACATCGTGGTTGCGCGTGTCGCCGGGTCGCGTCGAACGTTTCTTCATGGCTCGTCGAGTCCTTCGCCTGCGGGAAAAACCCAATAGAAACGGACTGCTCCGGGGCGTCAAGCCGATCTCGGAGGAGTCCCTTTTGGGGTGTGGTACGATCCTCCCCCGCTCCTTTGGCTCAAGCGCCGCCCCGACTTCCTCCGCACGGATGCTTTTTGACGTGAACGGTCTTCCTCCAGACGTTCCGAAAGCGGACCTCGCCGCGGACGAGCCACCCGCCGACGTCCCTCCCATGGGCGCCCAACAGCCTGATGATCCCCCCTCCCCGGCCGCCGGGGCTCCCGGCCCGGATCCCTTTCCCCCCCTCCCCTCCGCCCGCTCCGCGCCACGACCGGCGCCCCTGGGCGCTTCGTCACGGACTCTCACCGGGCTCAATCCGGCGCAGACCCAGGCAGTGCAGGCGCCGATCGGCCCATTGCTCGTGCTCGCCGGTGCAGGCACCGGCAAGACCCGCGTCGTCATCGCCCGGATCGCCCACCTGGTGTGGCGGGGATCGCGTCCGTCACGGATCCTCGCCGTGACCTTCACCAACAAGGCGGCCCGCGAGATGCTCGCGCGGGCCAAGGCCTCCCTCAAGCCGCGGTCGGGGGGGCGGTCGAATCAGGCCGGGGGCAAGGAAGACCTCCCCGAGATCTCCACGATCCACTCCCTCTGCGTCCGCATCCTCCGGCGGCACGCCACGCGACTGGGGTACCCCGAGCGGTTCGCGATCATCGACCGGGGCGAACAGGAGTCGACCGCGAGGAAGGTGCTCAAGGAGCTCAAGGTCCCCGACACGACCCTCTCGCCGGGCGACCTCGTCGACCGGGTGAGCCGCTGGAAGAGCGCCGCGGTGAGGCCGGACGACGCGATGGCGAATCTCTCCGCCGACGCCCCGGAGCACTGGACGCTCGCCGCCGCCGGCTACCGCCGCTACCAGCACGCCCTCCGCGTCGCCGGCGCCGTCGACTTCGACGATCTCCTCATGCTCGTCGAGGAGCTCTTCGACAAGCACGAGGATGTCCGCCTGGTGGAAGCCGGCCGGTTCGACCACGTCCTCGTCGACGAGTATCAGGACACGAGCGGCATCCAGGAACGGATCCTCTCGGCGCTGGCCCGCGATCACCGCAGCATCTGCGTCGTGGGGGACGACGACCAGTCGATCTACGCCTGGCGCGGCGCCCAGATCTCGCACATCCTCGAATTCCCCAACCGCTGGCCGCGGGCGGTGACGATCCGTCTCGAGGAGAACTACCGCTCGACGCCCGAGATCATCCACGCGGCCAACACCCTCATCGCCTGCAACACGCGCCGCCATCGCAAGACACTCGTCTCGCGGGCCCCGTCAGGGCCGCCGCCGGCGATCGTGCAGGCGCAGGACGAGCTCGACGAGGCGCGCCGCGTCGTCAGCGATGTCGAGGCGCGGATCCGCGAGGGCTCGGTCGATCCCCCGGAGGCGGTGATCCTCCTCCGCACCGGCGAGCAGACGCGGGTCTTCGAGCAGGAGCTGCGCCGGCGCGACATCCCGTACGAGCTCGTGGGGAGCCGGTCGTTCTTCGACCGCCGCGAGGTCAAGGACGTGATGTCGTTCCTCCGCCTCATGGTCGATCCCGACGACGACCTGGCGCTGTCGCGGATCGCCAACGTCCCGCCCCGTGGCCTCTCCTCGACGGTGATTCTCGCGGCCCGCTCGACCGCCCAGTCGGCCGGGCGCAGCCTGTGGCGCGAGCTTCTCGGGCGGCGTTCGGAGGCCGCCCTGAGCAGCGCGGCAGCCGGGGGTGTCACGGCGCTCGAGCAGTTGATCGCGCTGGGTGGCGGCTCCCCGCGCCCCGATCCGGCCGAAGCCCTCCGTCAGCTCCTCGAGCGGTCGGGCTACCGGCGCTTCCTCGAGAAGGAATATGAGGACGCGGCGGAATTCGAGGCCCGCTGGGCCTGCGTCGAGGAGGTCGTCAACGGCCTCGCCGGGCACCACAAGCTCCACCGCAGCGAGCACGATCTCGCAAAAATAGTCCGCGGCTATCTCGACGATCTCGTCCTCGACGTCAAGGAGGCCGAGCGCTTCCAGGACGACAAGCCGGCGAGCCGGGCCCTCCGGCTGATGACCCTCCACGCCGCGAAGGGGCTCGAATTCGACTACGTCTGGATGGTGGGGCTCGAGGAGGGGATCCTGCCGCACCACCGATCACTCGCCGACGGTCTCCAGGCGATCGCGGAGGAGCGGCGCCTGGCCTACGTGGGGGTGACCCGGGCGCGGAAGCGATTGGCCCTGTCGCTGTGCCTGACGCGGATGAAGTGGGGCAAGAGCCGCCCCTGCCGGCCGAGCCGGTTCCTCTACGAGCTCACCGGCCAGGCCGACAAGTTCTCCGAGGAGCCGCCGGCACCGAAGAATGCCCCGCCAAACCGCGGCCCGGCCAAGCGCCCGCAGCGCCGGGGCCGCGGGGCACGATGAGCTCCTGCCACTGCGAGCCCCGATTCCGATTCTCCTCTTCGTCACCGGAAAGAACGAGGCCGGGGTCGGCCAGCGCCGAGGAACTTTTGCCGCCCCGGGTCGCGTGTTTTGGAAACTCGCGGATCGGCCTGCGTTCCAACCGATGGAGCGGGGCTTACCGGCTACCCGCGGAGGACGGCCGGGAACATCGCCAGGAGCGTGCCGAGGCCGCTCTTTCCCGCAGCGCAGCGGCCGTAGAGATCGACCACACCGCGGGCCAGTCGCGCGCCGTCGCGATGCCAGGGAAACCACGGCGGCCGGAGGAAGGGCTTGAGCGGGGCGCGGACCACCGAGTTGTGCACCAGCGGCAGGAGGAGCGGATCGTGGACGAAGCCGATCCCGCTTTTCGGATCGGCGAGCGTCGCGCCGGGGAAGCCCCCCCAGGGGACGTTCCCGAACG
>Ga0114977_10003233_pt1 | contig 10442 bp, 7 predicted proteins | sample S_130805_MF_Meta_FD_87026 | JGI IMG/M metagenome (GOLD analysis project Ga0114977, IMG submission 87026) | Freshwater microbial communities from Lake Simoncouche, Canada to study carbon cycling - S_130805_MF_MetaG | ecosystem: Environmental > Aquatic > Freshwater > Lake | place: Lake...
CTCGGCATTCCTTTGCCGACGATATGATTCCACCACAATGGTCACACACATTCACCTGATACACATCACTCATGTCAAAAAACGTTTCCTGAATAAACGCACTCCCTCCATGCGCAATAAGCGCATCCCTTTCCCGTTTCACGATATTATAATATCGCTAGCATCTCCTCTTTCGTGGAGCCATTGGACTATACCTTAAGCAAACTCTTGATGACTAATCAATCATTGTTTGCCGATTTCCGTCTAGTCTCTGAACCTTTTCCTCGTTTCTCGTCAATCGAAACAGGGGAACTTGGCTGCTGATTTCCCATTGTATATACATCGTGACCATTTTTACATTTCATTACGCCATTACGCGCATGTTTCCTAAAATGTTTCCATAAAAGGTTTTGTAGATCACGCTTTAGGGGGTCCCAGCAATTTGAAAATCTTGCGAAATCGCCATTCACTAGCAGGTTATATTCTACGACTCATTTTACAACGTTTTCCATGCATGGTAAATGAGCAACCATACACGCGTCCTACTGTTAGAGACAGAAAGTTTATCTCTCCCGTTCTTAATCCGCCGTCTTTTGAGCGCCCTTCGCTCGGTTGATGATGCATCATCGTCACATTGCCCCTGGCTCTAGAGTGCATTTTATCGGCCACAAGATGCTTCAATCGCTGATAGTACGCTGTACCAATGAAAATTTCTGCCGTCATCATCTCACCCGTATAACCCGAATAAAGTCGCTCATTACCATGACGCTCAAACCCCAACTTCGCAAGCTGCTTACTAATGGCTTCCGTCGGATTAATACTCGACGCACTAAATGCCGTCGAATCACAAAGCTTCCCCGTCATCGCCGACGTTTTTCCAAGAAGCATTTCAATCAACTGTGACATCGTCATTCTGCTTGGTATGCAGTTGCTTACGATAGCCCCTTCGCATACAAAATTGTGGAATTCTTCGACACCTATACAATATACATCATCATCGCCGTCTTCGTCGATCCTGATCGCTTTCATATGAAAAGTTGGAACAACCATACAATCTCTATTTTTAATGTAACCAGTCTTTGAATACCATTCCAAGCATCCAATTTTTTCCAGAAATTGAGGAAAGGTCGGGAAATATTTATAGCTGAGATGAAGAACGTCTGTTGATCGATTTGACCGTTTACGATTCTCGACTTGTGTCTTTGATGACAGTGAATAATATTCATTGAGAGGTGCTTCTTTTTGGATAAAATCTTCACGAGCCTTTATTAGCGCTTTGTTAACAGACAGACCACCCTTAGTATGCGTATCGACAAGCTCCAGAATATGTTTAGATTGTTTCTTCACGCGTTCCTGAAACTCATTGTATGATCTGTAAAGACATACTCTGGCCATTTTCTCTGTACAATATCGAATGCCAATGCTCTGAGAAAACGCCAGACTATCCCCAATTGTAATATAAAATGATAAATATGTTTGAGCTTTCTCTTCGTTTTTATACTCACGAACACGCTCAATTGTAGCATCAACATCGAATTGATTAAGAAGGTCGCATAAATTAGTTATCTTCTTTTCCATTGTGTCACGATGTTCTTCAATAACCGATTGAGCAAATTTTATTCCTACGAGACCATCACCTTTTGAATTTCGCAAATAGGGTGCATGTCCATCTCCTCCAAACAAACCAGCCAAGAATTCTCTGATAATTGACTTAGGACTTGAAAATAGGAATGTTGGCCATGTTGTTTCTTGGTACACCCGTTTTCCGTTATGGACACCTTCCAATTTTCCAATAGATCGACCAAGTTCACATGGAAGATACATAACATATGTCATAGAATTGTTAAAGTTGGAATGATTCTCACAAATCTTTGGCGTCTTTCCTGTAATAAGAAAAATATCGTTTTGACAAATATCAGCATCAATGGAATGTCCAAAGTAAATTGGGCATGTATATTTATCATCAGAATCTGTTCGTGTAGAATGATGAATTGCTCCATCCGTCAGGATATATCCTAGAATTCTCGCGAATGCCATTGCCTTCTCACGTGAAGCCTGATCACTGCACGAAAACGTGAAGTGTGATGTTTCCAATGACCATCCATCTTCGTCTCCATAATTAACATCTTCGACGCCGTCCAATCCCATCCTAACGTTATCATTCTTGAAATCAAGATCTTTTGCTTCGACCTGTCGACCATCGGTTGTATAAAATTTGTGGTCAGGGGTGCATCTCACCGTTCTACCATCTTCGAAAGTAAGTTTAACGACTTTGCGAAATCCTTTCCATTCCATACCCATATTTGGACGACTATTGAGACCGTCTTTACCGTAACTCCATACATTTTCGCCACCAGTCTTCGACATTTCACCCAATTTCCGCGAAAGACCATTATAAAGACTTACCTTGTTGTCTGCCGTAAAACAATGAGGATTGATGATCACGTCAGGGGTGATTCCTTCATTGGTAAACGGCATATCTTCTTGGGGTAGGAGAAGGCCGCATACACCTTTTTGTGACGACCGCGACGCAAACTTATCACCTACCTCAGGTGTTCGAAGTTGTCGAATACGAACCTTGATCATCCGATAGCCATCTTCATTGGTTCCTTCCCACACACCATCGACGACCCCCTCTTCGCCGTTTCCAATGGAGAGTGAGCAGTCGGTCTTGTCTTCTTCGTCCTTCTGAACCTTTGTCAATGTCTTGCCGATGACGATGTCACCCTTTCGCATCATCGCACCCTTCATCGCAATACCGTTGGAGGAAAGCTTACTGTAATCGGCGCTCTTGTTCTGAGCCTTCGGCGGAGGTACCTCAATTTTCTCAAACGAACAATTCGTCTTCTTATTCTCTTCGCACACCAACGTCTTGTAACACGTGTGTACAAACATTCCTCGGTCAACAGCAGACCGATTTAACATCACTGAATCTTCTTGGTTCCCAGACCATCAGGAAGACGTCACTTCCTAATGATTTAAGTATACCATACGATTTATATCGTACTTTGCCATTCTCTGGTACGGTTTTACCGTGTAACCGTACCCTTTACAAGCAAACACCATTTCTGGTGGGATTAGACTATATCTTAAGCCGAGGTGTTTCACTCACCCAGCCTACTACCACTTAGTCGTTGAACCTTATCCCACTTCTTCACAAAGTTTGGGATCTTGGCTGCGGATTGTCTTCTATGACTTAGCCTTTTTACTGTACCCACTGTTGTTAGCAGTGGCCACCTACCGATTACGCGATAGGTTTAGTAGCTGAGTCTTCCTGATTTTCTTCTATCATCAGTTTAAGAGTTTCCCGCAATTCGATAGTATTGCCCGACACGATCGGACTAGCCATTCTTTTGGAATGACTGGGGCAGAACCGTTTACCCCCCATACGTTGCGATGGCTACGATAGGATTGCATCCCGTAAGCATTTCATCGTAATGTAGCATTTTGTCAAATTTGGTCGACACCATTGGTTTTTGTGGATAGTGCATGACATGGGTCACGGTATCAAAGCGTGTTTGAAAGGCCAGTGAGTATACACCCAACGCTTGTTTGACCATACTCGCTTGATAGACAAGACGTGGACTTTGGTTGTGTTCTGGATAGGGGATCACCGCTGAACATACACCAAGCATAGCCGATGGATGAATTTCGCAATAGTCATAGGTGTGATTGCCATAGGTGATGAGGTCCGAAGGGTTCATCGCAATGAGACTGTGTTCGACTTCATTCGAATCGACATACTGAATGATGTCGTTCAGTACCATGTCAGACCATGACATTCCACTTGTAATGTGATCTTTACGCAGAGCAAGTGTATTGCCTTCTTCCACACGAAGGACAGGGCGTAGATAACGACCGTGATCACTGAAGACACGAATCTCACGATCATCTTCATCATAGTAGAATGATACCTGATTGCTGAAGATACCGATCTTTCGAAAATGAGCAAGTTCATCGTACAAAGACAAAGGGTCACGCGTAAGACCCATCAACATTCCGTTGATGTACACGTTATTCCAATCTTTTTTTTTGTCATCATCCTCATCCTTATCATAATCAGACACTGGTGAGATCGCGTCACACTTTTCTATGATTTGACGAACGAGAATCGAGTTACAACCCGTCGTGATATTGGCAAGAAGGGCAAAGTTCTTTACAATGCCGATGCTTTTTCCTTCTGGCGACTCAATCACATCAATAAAAAAACTTTGTGTCGGATGAATCTGACGAATCTTTACGTTCTTACCCTCTTTTCCAACAGGAATGACGACACGTCGAAGATGTGAAATGGTAGCAGGGTATGTCAATCGGCTCATGATTTGGCTCACACCTGTTCGCACATACGTATTTTTTTGAGCGGCCCAGTTTCCAGTGGAAAAGGTGTGCTTGAAGACCGCTGTGATACTATTGGTACGATTCATGGCCGTCATCATATCTTGACGTTTTTCAAGTGATTTTTTCAGGTTATCGCAGTACCGTTTCATGCTCATACGAAACAAATCGGCTACGAGAACACCAGGACCCTCAATACGTTTCAGGGATACATTGTCACGGTCATCTACTGGACGCAGTCCAAGCGATACTCGAAACAGTTTATGAAGCATGTCGCCAAGAATGATACACTTTTCAGTGGGTGTCGAAATGCCCATGTGTGGAAAGAGTTCATTCTCGATCACTTGCTCCGTGTAAATGACACGACGTTCTTCGTCATCTTCCACTTTATGCATAGACGCTTTTGAGATGTGAAGAACGGCGCTGTGTTTATTGGTAAAAAGGATACTCTCACGTACCAAACGTTCGACGATCACTCTTTCTTCTTTTGTACAAGGGTTGATAAAACGAAAGATATCGGCGCTATTCATTCCAAGTGCTTTGAAGACGGTGCCAGCTGGAACTTCTTTTGCCATGTATGGAATGGTGAGAGAGATGGATGTCATGTCTTTGCTGATACGAGCTTGGAGAAGGACACTATGACCTGTTTCTTCGGACATACTACGAATTTCTGCCACAAAAGGAGATTTATCGTCGCCGTCGAATACATAGACTTGGTTATAGTTTAGACGTTCTTGACAAATAAGGGCACGTTCTTTACCGTTGATAATGAAATAACCGCCAGGGTCATTGAAACATTCACCTCGTTCGATGCACTCATTCATCGTAAGACCATACAGGTTGCAACGAGAGGAACGAACCATGACAGGAATTTTCATAAAAAGAACTTTTTTGTTGACCACATCATTTGTTTTTTCAAAGACAGAGTCTTCATTTAGCTCCCACCCCTCTTCGACGATATCGACAAAAACGGGTGATTCATAGGTGAGGTCTCGCAAACGAGCTTCTTGTGGCAAGATATGTTTGACAGTATTCAATTCGTCTGAGTCAATGAAGCTTGCTTTTCCGACGTAGATTTGACCGAATGTCGAGCGATATTTCGTTGTTTTTGTTTCAATGTAGATAGACGGAGTTTCGTCAATAATTTTTTGGAGAAGAGTGTGATACATATATTCATAACTTTCAAATTGATGAGAGACTGGACCCTTCTCGTCAAAAAATCTCTCCATTATTTTAAAATAGTCATCTTCGATAAGTTGTGCATCTTGTAAGGAAGGAGCATCCATATTGTTTGTGTTAAAAAATAAAATGATAAGAATCTTATTATCATTTTTAAATTTTTGTGGATTTTATTTTTTTGATCTCCTTAGACTTTTTTTTGTTTTTATTACTTTAATGTTATATTGATCCCATCCTTCCAACAAATCTGACCGATATTGTTCATTGTTAAAACTTTCGTAACGAGGCATCTCTGTATATGTTCGGTAAAGTATGTTTTCTATCTTCAACGGATAATTTCCAGGTTTCACCAAAATTTCATTTTGATAGGGCCAAAATAGAGTATTGTTATCTTTTTTATTATATTTTGTATAATCCTCTGTCTGAATAAATCGACTGTCTAATATCATATTGGTGGGTTCGATTACGCTACTTACAACAATTCCTTGGCCTGAGCTAAGCATGCTGTATTTTTCGGCAACACAACGGTTGGTTGTCCAACTTGAAATTTGTGTACTTGGAAGATAAATCACATCACCAACTTTAACCTTATCCAAAGTGTTAAAAAAACGACTACTAATTTGCAAACCTCGATACAATTTCATCGAGGTTTGTTCGTGAAACTTGTTTTTCTTAAACATATCAATGGTATTCGCACGAATATATCTACTTTTTCCATCCATCCTATTATGATAGCCAAAAATACCATCAATCATATCTTTATTTAACGGCATAACGGGTTTACCTTTATAAGGTTCTGAAAACTGTGTCGGGTCATGAATAATCTCTGTCGACAGAATTTCGTTTGATTCAATATAAATATTTGTATGGTATGGATGGTAAGGATTAATCTCCTTCGGTTTTTTCAACGTTACTTTATAAACATAATTTTCATTCCATGGACGTTTGTCATAAAAAAGAGACGTTAAATAATGTTTATTTTTGAAATGACATGGAACAAGAGGGTTTGAAAAATAAACTGTATCTGTTACACTTGTAGATATAAAACGTACATCAGGACACCACGTGTCTGGTTCGACAAAACCTTTCATTGCCACGTCGAGTGGATAGATACGAATAAAGTATCGATGATCCTTTTTAAGGGTTTCTAATGACGTAATGAATTCAGGTGGAAAAGAATCACCTGTATAAGGATTTTTTTTACGTTTAGCAAGAAAGTCAATGTCTCCAAAATCAAAAAGATAGCCATCAGGAGACGGTATAAGCTGGTCTTCCGAATAAAGAGTGATGTCTTTTTTAGATAGAGAAGTTTTGTTCATTGACCCTGACCAAGGAGGTAACGTTAATCTGATTTTTTTTACTGTATCAATAAAAAGTTTCTCACCCACCTTTTTATACTGTTCGATTATTTTTTCAAAACATTTTTCATTTTTTACTTGAGCAAGATAGAGCTTAGCCTCTAACGGCATCTTTTTTTTATAATAACCATCCATTCTTATTTATTATAAATAAATAAGATTAATTCATCTTTTTCTTCACCGCGACTTTCATCTTCGCTATTAGAGTGTTTTTAAAATATTTTCATACCACTCTTCTTCGCTAGACGGAAGAGGATAGTTGATAAACGATTTGTCAAGCACTCCAATCTGAGAAATCTTTTTCGGTTTGGCCTCATCAAGAGGAATAGGCTCACAAAGAACGATTTCATCGGCAAGACCATTAACGTTAAGGGCAACATATCCATTAAAACCCTGTTCACATATCCATTTAACAACTTCAAAATCTACGTCTTGATCACTCTTTCTTTTAAATGTTTCTTCACTCGGAGTTGGACCCGTAAAGGGCCGATGGTGTGCCTGACGACTATCAACACCATCGTAGCTAAACCATCCTTCCCAACCAAACCAGCCATATAAGAGACTATCAATGACGTTACGAGGAGCCCCTAACTCGTTGAGTTTAGCATAAATATAAGAAACGGTGCGATAATTCGAAAAATCAAGAAGCTTCAATGGTGGTGATGTTTGATAAACAGCAATTTCACCCAAATCATCTCCTTCATCAGCTGGTTTAGCATATCCTAATGCGACGAATGGATTAGGTGTGAAAAAAACAAATGGCCGACCTGGTGGGATAAAGCGACGACGTGCACCATTTGCATAACCTCGATATAATATTGTACCCTCTTTTAATCTTTTGAAATGAGGTGTATCTTCATCTTCGACAAGCATGATACGTTGCGAGTTGTAATAGGTATTATAACGCCCTCTAATTTCATTTACAACATCTGTGATATAACTGTTAATCTTATCATCCTGAAAAGATATACAAAGGTATTCGTCTTGTTCTTCCTTAGGAAGCGTGAAGATAATATTAGAATAGAATGAGTCTATCATCCCCTGGATTTCATCTTTTATACCTAAAATTTTTTCGTAATCATCGTCTGTTGTAAAAGTATTTATCTCTTCACGTTTTTTATTGATAAAAGTCATGATACTCTTTACGGCAGGTACCAGTTTTACCAATATCCCACGTTGTAAACGGTATGATAATAGATTTTCAATAGATATACTACGAATAGAGTATCTTGAATTACGATTTTTCGTAATTATCACATCGAGAAAATGTTTCTTACGAAACTCTGCGTCACGGCTTTCTAGTTTTTGCTTAATGGATGCAGCCTGTTTACCAAGAATAAAAAATAACTCCGGTATTTGATGGTCCATTCCATTGTATCTTAACATTTCAATCACATCACGAACACCATATAAAGAGGGAGCAGTCGCAATGATATCGATCTTGAGATAAGTTTGTGTTTTAAATAGAAAATTGACACGTGGCGGTATTTGAATCTGAGTACCGGACATTTCATGATTAACGAGAAACGCCATATTTATTATATTTATATTTATTAAAATATATAAATTGTTTTTAGAAAATAATTATATTTAAAGTAAAAAGATGTTTCAATAAATAAATATGTCTGATACGTTTGAAGTAAATAAAGAGATTGAGATTACGCCAATGATGCAATTAGTTGATTTGAATGGCACAAAAGTGAATTTTCAATCTGAATTTACTGTATCGTCTGACTCTAATAAAATTGGAATTGCGATTGTGAGTCAGGAACAACTCGACAATGGCGAAATTCGGTTTGAACCAATGGAAGAAGGCGGCACCTACTCACGACGAATTACGTACCAAAAAAATGCCCATCAAAATCATTTTATCGCACTGAAAAAACTTGATAAGGATGAAACACCAGTCGCCGCACGTGTCATTGTAAGACTGAAAGAACTTCCCCTTGTGCGTGAAGAATCTACCAACGGTAGCTTTTCCGCTGGAAAAGAAGAACCACGACCTGAACCTCAACGAAATATCCCTCGTGATAAAGCATTCGACGAACAACCTAAGATGCGTAACGATATTCAGAAAAAACTGTCGTCTTTAGCGAAAAGAGAGGATTACGCAGATTCTCGTGAGTATCAGAACGCTCCGAGTGGTCCTCTCAACATAAATAACGAGAAGCTTTCAAACAATATTTCGAGCAATTCTAGCATTTCGAACCAGAATAATGGTACAAGAAAGCCAGAAATGACATTTTCCGATCGTATTCGTTATGATCCCTACTACGTGGTAGGCATCGTTTCCATCGTTCTATTTGTAGCCATCCTCTTTTATAAATTTAATTTGGCGAAAGCTCGCTAAGACATTTTAGACATTTTACATCGAATACGATATAAAATTAAGATCTCAATATATATCCGCCGGCATGTACCCCAGCGTACGAAGATGTTCGACTCGATCAGGATGCCATCGATTATGCATCAACTCTTCATAATAGATCGAACATCTCTCCATCGACCGAATCTGACTTTGAAACTCCATCCATTCGTTATTTTTATGATTTAGATGTTCGATTTGATCATAACTCAAATCATTGGATACAAATATCTTATTGTTATGCGGTAATTCACATGCTAATCCAGTCAGTGTGAAAGGAAGATCAGGAAAGGTCAAGAATGGATTATCAGAACAATATAATTTTTCAAGACCGTGAGAAAGAGGAGGAAGAGACGTCAATTGATTCATAGAACACGAAAGATAAGTAAGTTGTGTAGGAAGCTCGGGAAGACTCGTTAATTCATTAACGTCACATATTATAATACCAAGAGACGTGGGAAAAGAAGGAAGTGTTTTCAATTGATTGAATTGACATGTAAGTGTGCTCAATGAGGAAGGAAGATGAGGAAGAGAGGTCAATTGGTTGCTTGAACAATAAAGTATTTCAAGAGAGGACGGAAGTTCCGGAAGGGAAGTCAATCGATTATTACCACATCGTAACTCGACTATTCCATATGGAACAGGAGGAATCTCCGTCAGATCCAAACATGACAGGTCAAGTGAATGCGTTGTAATGCAATTTGCATCTTAATTTCTTTATTTTTAACAAAGAAATTGTCATTTTTATTTTAAAATCTCACATATCCTCGTGATCATACCCCATCTCGAGAAGCATCAGCACACGAGAAGGATGCCACGCTTTCATCATGATTTGCTCCTTGTATTCGTTGCATCTCTTCATGCAACGTTCCTTGCTTTTTTGATTCATTTGCACCATCGTTTGGCGTAACACGTGATCGATCCACAACACCCAGACAGGATCCATTCCTGTGAACACAATCGGACCATCGTAGATCGGATCTTCGTGCATCGGAAGCTCGCAGTTCAGCTCCTGCAGCGTAGACGGAAGAGTTGGCAGATCTTCCAATGGATTCCCAGGACATTTCAGAGAACGAAGATTGGAAGGAAGAGTGGGAAGAGAGGTCAATTGACATCTATAGCACTCCAGGATCTCCAATTCCAGCGGAAGAGTGGGAAGCGAGGTCAGTGGATTGTCGCTGCATTGAATGCTGAACATGGAAGGACGGAGAGTGGGAAGCGATGTC
>Ga0114977_10003236_pt1 | contig 10437 bp, 8 predicted proteins | sample S_130805_MF_Meta_FD_87026 | JGI IMG/M metagenome (GOLD analysis project Ga0114977, IMG submission 87026) | Freshwater microbial communities from Lake Simoncouche, Canada to study carbon cycling - S_130805_MF_MetaG | ecosystem: Environmental > Aquatic > Freshwater > Lake | place: Lake...
ACCCGTCTTTCGCTCAAAAGATTAAAAAGCAGGGGCGAGAAGTTTATGCTGAGCAAAGTCGAAGTAAGACCCGTCTTTCGCTCTATAGTAAATGGAAAAGTGAAGTTGTTGAATAACCGTATAAGCGGACAAAAAAGGAAAAATCTGCGGATGCGGTTTAACTTTTTTTGAAAGTCCCTATATTTCATGGGACTTTTCGTGTATACAAAAGTACAGTTCTTTAAAATAAAGCAAACGGCAGATTTAACAAGCTGTTGTAGCTCAGTGGTAGAGCACCTCCTTGGTAAGGAGGAGGTCGGCGGTTCAATCCCGCTCAACAGCTCAACAAGATTGAAAGAGAGAAAATTAAATTAAAAATAAATAATAACAATAAAAAAAAATAACAATGGCTAAAGAAAAATTCGACCGTTCCAAACCACATGTAAACATTGGTACAATTGGTCACGTAGATCACGGTAAAACAACATTAACTGCTGCTATTACAGTTGTATTAGCATCAAAAGGTTTATCAGAAGTTAGAGATTTCTCTTCTATTGATAATGCACCTGAAGAAAAAGAACGTGGTATTACTATTAATACTTCTCACGTTGAGTATTCTACTGCAACTCGTCACTACGCTCACGTAGATTGTCCAGGACATGCTGATTATGTTAAGAACATGATTACTGGTGCTGCACAAATGGATGGAGCTATTTTAGTAGTAGCTGCAACTGATGGTCCAATGCCTCAAACTCGTGAACATATCCTATTAGCTCGTCAAGTTGGTGTTCCTACAATCGTTGTATTCATGAATAAAGTGGATATGGTTGAAGATGCTGAATTGTTAGAATTAGTTGAAATGGAAATCCGTGAATTATTATCTTTCTATAAATTTGATGGTGATAACACTCCTATTATTCAAGGTTCTGCTTTAGGTGGTTTAAATAATGATCCAAAATGGGTTGATAAAATTATGGAATTAATGGATGCTGTAGATACTTTCATTCCATTACCTCCACGTGAAAAAGATAAGCCATTTTTGATGCCAGTTGAAGACGTGTTTACAATTACTGGTCGTGGTACAGTTGCTACTGGTCGTATTGAAACAGGTGTAATCAACTCTAATGATCCAGTTGAGATCTTAGGTATGGGTGATGAAAAATTAACATCAACTGTTACAGGTGTTGAAATGTTCCGTAAGATTTTGGATTACGGTGAAGCTGGAGATAACGTTGGTTTATTATTACGTGGTATTGACAAAGCTGATATCCGTCGTGGTATGGTTATTGTTAAACCAGGTTCTATTAAAGCACACAAAAAGTTTAAAGCTGAGGTTTATATCTTGAAAAAAGAAGAAGGTGGACGTCATACTCCATTCCATAACAAATACCGTCCTCAATTCTATTTACGTACAACAGACGTAACTGGAGAGATTACTTTAGAAGAAGGACGCGAAATGGTTATGCCTGGTGATAACGTTACAATTAATGTTGAGTTACACTCTGCAGTAGCAATGGCTAAAGGTTTACGTTTTGCAATGCGCGAAGGTGGACGTACAGTTGGTGCTGGACAAGTAACTGAAATTACTGAGTAATTAAAAGTGTAGTTTTTTAACAAAATGGCTTGCCGAAAGGCTTAGCCATTTTGTTATTTAATAAAAACACTATTTTACGGGTGTAGTTCAAGGGTAGAATATCGGTCTCCAAAACCGCTGATGGGGGTTCGAATCCCTCCACCCGTGCTATAAAGAAACAAAGTTGAATAATGAATTTACATTCGAAATTAGAATTAAAATTTATATAATTAATCTTAAATCAAAAAGAAAATGAGCAAGATTGGAACATACATCGAAGAAACTAAAGATGAATTATTTAATAAAGTAACTTGGCCAACTTGGCCAGAATTACAAAATAGTGCTATATTAGTAATGATAGCTTCAACAATTATTGGGTTATTAGTTTGGGGAATGGATATGGCATTTAGTAAGTTAATGGAATTAGCTTATCAAATGGTTAATGGTTTATAATTAATTACACTTACAAAATGGCTGAAATAGTAAATAAAGAACCTTCTTCGATTGAAAAAAAATGGTACGTTGTACGTGCTATTAGTGGTCAAGAGAAAAAAGTAAAACAATATATTGAAGTTGAGATTAATCGTTTAAAAATGAATGATTATGTTGCTCAAGTTCTTATCCCAACCGAAAAATTTATTCAAATTCGTAATGGTAAGAAATTTCAAAAAGAACGTTCATTTTACCCTGGCTATGTTTTAATAGAGGCCGCTTTGGTAGGTGAAGTTTCTCACGTTATTAGAAACATTACTGGTGTTATTGGTTTTTTAGGAGAATCAAAACGTGGTGATGCCGTACCAATGCGTTTATCAGAGGTAAATCGTATTTTAGGAAAAGTTGATGAATTAACAGAATCAGAAAGTGTTGTAACTAGTAATTATATTATTGGCGAATCAGTTAAAGTAATTAACGGACCATTTAATGGTTTCAATGGTACAATTGAAGAAATTAACGAAGAGAAGAAAAAAATTAAAGTTACTGTTAAGATTTTTGGTCGTAAAACACCTGTTGAATTAAGTTTCGGCGAAGTAGAAAGAGAATAATTAAAAAATTGAATGGTGTAAATCTAGTTAAAATGAGATCCTTTGCTGCTTCCAACTCAAAGTCAATTTAACTAAACGATTTATACCCAACAATGTAACAAACAAATAAAAACAAAAAAATGGCAAAAGAGTTATCAGCAATTGTAAAGCTTCAGATTAAAGGTGGAGCTGCTAACCCGTCGCCTCCAATTGGTCCTGCTTTAGGTGCAAAAGGTGTTAACATTATGGAGTTCTGTAAGCAATTTAATGCTAGAACTCAAGAACAAGCTGGTAAAGTATTACCTGTTTTAATTAATGTATACGCTGACAAAACTTTTGATTTCATTATCAAACGTACACCAGTAGCGGTTCAAATATTAGAGGTAACCAAGGTTAAACAAGGTTCTGGCGAAAGTAACCGTAAAAAAGTTGGTTCTATTTCATGGGATCAAATTCGTACCATAGCAACAGACAAAATTGTAGACATGAACTGTTTTACAATTGAAGCTGCAATGTCAATGGTTGCGGGAACTGCACGTAGCATGGGAATCACCACAACAGGAGAAGCACCTGTAAAAAACTAATTCAATTAATTATTAATCAAAAAACAAGCTTTTTAAAAAATGGCAACGTTAACTAAAAAAAGAAAAGTAGCAGATGCTAAGTTCGATTCGAACAAAGCACACACTGTTGCTGAAGCTTCAAAAGTTGTGAAAGAAATCACAACTACAAAATTTGATGCGTCCGTGGATCTTGCGATCCGTTTAGGAGTTGATCCTCGTAAAGCTAATCAAATGGTTCGTGGAACTGTTACCTTACCTCACGGTACAGGTAAAGTATTGCGCGTTTTAGCAATTGTTACTCCTGATAAGGAAGCAGAAGCTAGAGCAGCAGGAGCGGATTTCGTTGGATTAGACGAATACATCGAAAAAATTAAAAACGGGTGGACAGATGTCGACGTAATTATCACTATGCCTTCAGTAATGGGGAAAGTTGGTGCATTAGGTCGTGTATTAGGTCCTCGTGGTTTAATGCCTAACCCTAAAACAGGAACTGTTACCATGGATATTGGTAAAGCAGTAACTGATTCTAAGGGTGGTAAAATTGATTTTAAAGTAGACAAAGCTGGAATTGTACACACAGGAATTGGTAGAGCATCTTTCGACGCTCAAAAATTAACTGAAAACGCAATGGAAGTTTTACAAGCTATTATGAAATTAAAACCATCGTCTGCAAGAGGAACTTACGTTAAGTCGGTTTACATGAGCAGTACTATGAGTTCGGGTATTTTAATCGATCCAAAAACATTTAATTAATAAACAAACTTTATTACTATGAACAAACAAGAAAAAACACAAGAAATAGATCGTTTAGTTGGCATTTTAAATGCTAATACAAAAATCTATTTAGCAGATTGTTCTTCTTTGTCAGTAGAAAAGGTAAATCAATTACGCCGTTCTTGTTATGAGAAAAACGTAAGTATGTCTGTTGTTAAAAACACTCTATTAGCGAAAGCTTTAGAGCGTGCAAACGATAGCAATCTTGCGCAACTTATTCCAGCACTAAAAGGCCAAACAGCTTTAATCTTAACAGAAACATCTAATGTGCCTGCTAAGTTAATTAAAGAGTTTCGCAAAGGAACTGATAAACCTCAATTAAAAGCAGCTTACGTTGAAGAAATGATATTTATTGGCGACGATAAATTAGATGCATTAGTAGGATTAAAATCGAAAAACGAGTTAATCGCAGATGTTATCGCATTACTTCAAGCTCCAATTCAACGCGTAATAGGTGGTTTAGAAAACAAAACCAAAGAAAGCGAAGAAGTAGCAGCTTAATTGATACTGAATAAAAGAATAAACTAGTCTTACATAGTGTAAGCAAAACAAATTAAATTAATAAAAATAACAAATTAAACTAATAAAAAAATGGCAGACGTAAAAGCAATCGCTGAAACATTAGTAAACTTGACAGTTAAAGAAGTTCAAGAATTAGCAACAGTATTAAAAGACGAATACGGAATCGAACCAGCAGCAGCAGCAGTAGTTGTAGCAGCAGGTGGTGGAGCTGATGCCGCTGCAGCAAAAACATCTTTTGATGTAATTTTGTTAGAAGCAGGTGCAGCTAAATTAGGTGTAGTTAAAGTTGTAAAAGACTTAACAGGATTAGGATTAAAAGAAGCTAAAGATTTAGTTGACGGTGCTCCAAAACCAGTTAAAGAAGGTATCTCTAAAGAAGAAGCAGAGTCTATCAAAAAGACTTTAGAAGAAGCTGGTGCAAAAGTAGAAGTAAAATAATTTACTTACAAAACTAAGGCGTTAGGGTGTATTTGCTAGTCAAAACACCTTAACCCTTTTTTCTATTTTTAGTAATTTGTCGTGAATCTTTTAAGAATACTAACTAATTAACTTAATTACATTGGCTACACAGATAAAAAAATCACAGAGAATCAATTTCTCTTCGAACAAATTTCCAATTGAATATCCAGATTTTTTGGATATACAAGTGAAATCTTTCCAAGATTTCTTTCAATTAGAAACAACACCGGACAATCGTAAAAACGAAGGTTTATTCCGAGTGTTTGCAGAAAACTTTCCTATTTCTGATGCGAGAAACAATTTCGTGTTAGAATTTTTGGATTATTTCGTAGATCCACCACGCTATGCTCTAGAAGAGTGTATTAGCCGTGGCTTAACTTATTCAGTGCCTTTAAAAGCTAAATTAAAGCTTTATTGTACTGATCCTGAACATGAAGATTTTGAAACCATTGTGCAGGATGTTTATTTAGGAACAATACCTTACATGACTCCAAAAGGTTCTTTCGTAATCAACGGAGCTGAGCGTGTTATCGTTTCTCAATTACATCGTTCACCAGGTGTGTTTTTCGGCCAAAGCCGTCACGCTAATGGTACTAAATTATATAGTGCTCGTGTTATCCCTTTTAAAGGTTCTTGGATTGAATTTGCTACAGACATTAATAATGTAATGTATGCTTACATCGATCGTAAGAAAAAATTACCAGTAACCACGTTATTACGTGCTATCGGTTTTGAAAGCGATAAACAAATTTTAGAAATATTTGGTCTTGCTGATGAAGTGAAAGTTTCAAAAGCTGGGTTAAAACGTGAAGTAGGACGTAGATTAGCAGCTCGTGTTTTAAAAACATGGATTGAAGATTTCGTTGATGAGGATACTGGGGAAGTTGTTTCTATCGAGCGTAACGAAGTTATTGTAGATCGTGAAACGATTTTAGATGATATTCATATCGACTTAATTGCTGATGCTGGTGTTAAATCTATTATTTTACATAAAGAAGACGTTAATACGGCTGATTTTGCTATTATCTATAATACGTTACAAAAAGATTCTACAAATTCTGAAAAAGAAGCAATCGAGTATATCTACCGTTTACTTCGTAATGCCGAACCACCTGATGAAGAAACTGCTCGTGGCGTTATTGATAAATTATTTTTCTCTGATAAACGTTATGATTTAGGAGAAGTAGGTCGTTTCCGTATCAACAAAAAGTTGAACATCGATATTCCAATGAATATTCGTGTTTTAACTAAAGAAGATATTATCTTAATCATGAAATATTTGATCGAGTTAATTAATTCTAAAACTGATGTGGATGATATTGATCACTTGTCTAACCGTCGTGTTCGTACAGTTGGTGAGCAATTATTCTCTCAATTTGGCGTTGGTTTAGCACGTATGGCTCGTACTATTCGTGAACGTATGAATGTTCGTGATAACGAGGTATTTACCCCAACCGATTTAATTAATGCAAAAACATTATCTTCTGTAATTAATTCGTTCTTCGGAACCAATCAATTATCTCAGTTCATGGATCAAACCAACCCTTTATCGGAAATTACGCATAAGCGTCGTTTATCGGCACTAGGGCCAGGAGGTTTATCTCGTGAGCGTGCAGGTTTCGAGGTGCGTGACGTTCACTACACTCACTACGGCCGTTTATGTACAATTGAAACTCCAGAAGGACCAAATATTGGATTGATTTCTTCACTTTGCGTTTTTGCAAAAGTTAATAAATTAGGATTTATTGAAACACCTTTCCGTTCGGTAACAAACGGAAGAGTTGATGTTAATAAACCAATTACTTATTTAACTGCTGAAGAAGAAGATTCACAAAACATTGCACAAACAAGTGCTGAATTAGATGACAAAGGTAATTTTGTTAATAATAAAGTTACAGCTCGTTACGAAGGAGATTTTCCAGTAATTGAGCCAGGTAAAGTAAATTTAATGGACGTTGCTCCAAATCAAATTGCTTCTATCGCTGCGTCATTAATTCCTTTCTTGGAGCATGATGATGCCAACCGTGCCTTAATGGGCTCGAACATGCAACGTCAAGCAGTTCCTTTATTACGCCCTGAAGCGCCAATTGTTGGTACTGGTATCGAAGCTCGTGTAGCTGAAGATAGCCGTGTATTAATTAATGCTGAAGGTGATGGTATTGTTGAATATGTTGATGCTCGTGAAATTATTATTCGTTACAACAGAACTAAAGACGAACAATTAGTGAGTTTTGAAGGTGATGTTAGAACTTATAAATTAACTAAATTCCAAAAAACAAATCAAAGTACTTGTATGAACTTAAAGCCGATTGTTAAGAAAGGTGATAAAGTAACTAAAGGACAAGTATTATGTGATGGTTATGCAACAGATAAAGGTGAATTAGCTTTAGGTAGAAACTTAAAAGTAGCGTTCATGCCTTGGAAAGGGTATAATTTTGAGGATGCAATTGTTATTTCTGAACGTATCATTCGTGATGACGTCTTTACATCTATTCATATTGATGAGTATTCTTTAGAGGTGCGTGACACAAAACGTGGAATGGAAGAATTAACTCCTGATATTCCTAACGTAAGTGAAGAAGCAACTAAAGATTTAGATGAAAAAGGTGTTATTCGTGTTGGTGCTGAGGTTAAAGAAGGTGACATCTTAATTGGAAAAATTACTCCAAAAGGTGAAACTGATCCATCTCCAGAAGAAAAATTATTACGTGCTATCTTTGGTGATAAAGCAGGTGATGTGAAAGATGCTTCATTGCGTGTTTCTCCTTCTGTAAAAGGCGTTATCGTTGACAAAAAATTATTCTCTCGTGCTATTAAGGATAAAAAACAAAAAGCTGATGAAAAACCTTTAATTGATAAATTAGATGCTGATCATCATAAAAATGTTGCAAATCTTAAATACCAATTAATTGAAAAATTATTTGAACTAGTTAATGGTCGCACTTCTCAAGGTGTTTCTAATATCTTAGGAGAAGAAATTATTGCAAAAGGAACTAAGTTTACTCAAAAATTATTAGAAAAAGTTGATTACTCGGAAGTAAATCCAGGTAATTGGACAACTGATAAAGATAAAAACGAGCAAATTGAGCGTTTAATGCACAATTTCATGATTAAGTTCAATGATTTCTTAGGTCAATACAAACGTACTAAATTCCAAATTACAGTTGGTGATGAATTACCAAACGGAATTGTACAATTAGCAAAAATCTACATCGCTCAAAAACGTAAGTTAAAAGTAGGTGATAAGATGGCTGGTCGTCATGGAAATAAAGGTATTGTTGCACGTATTGTTCGTGATGAAGATATGCCTTATTTAGATGATGGTACTCCAGTTGATATCGTATTAAATCCATTAGGTGTGCCATCTCGTATGAACATCGGACAAATTTACGAAACAGTATTAGCTTGGGCTGGTAAAGAATTAGGATTGAAATTCTCTACACCAATCTTTGATGGCGCTACAATGGAACAAATTGATAGTTATACAACTAAAGCAGGAATTCCTCAATATGGTCGTACTTATTTAATTGATGGTGGAACAGGTGAGAAATTTGATCAGCCAGCTACTGTAGGTATTATCTATATGTTGAAATTAGGTCACATGGTTGATGATAAAATGCATGCTCGTTCAATAGGGCCATACTCATTAATTACACAACAACCTCTTGGTGGTAAAGCACAATTTGGTGGTCAGCGTTTTGGTGAGATGGAGGTTTGGGCACTAGAAGCATACGGTGCAGCCAATGTGCTACAAGAATTGTTAACTATTAAATCGGATGATGTAATGGGTCGTGCAAAAGCTTATGAAGCAATTGTAAAAGGCGAAAACATTCCAACTCCGGGTATACCTGAATCGTTTAATGTATTAATGCACGAATTACGTGGATTGGCATTAGATGTAACACTTGACTAAGAGACACTTTAACTCCTTTGTTGACTGAGGCACTCGAAGTCAACAAAGGAAAAAAGTAAATAAATTTTTATTATCACTAAACCCAAAAAGCAAAAAAATGGCTTTAAGAAAAGATAACAAAGTAAAATCAAACTTCTCAAAAATCACTATTAGTTTAGCTTCTCCAGAAACTATTCTTCAACGTAGTAGTGGTGAAGTTCTGAAACCAGAAACCATCAATTACCGTACATACAAACCAGAAAGAGATGGTTTGTTTTGTGAACGTATTTTTGGACCAGTTAAAGATTACGAATGTCACTGTGGTAAATACAAACGTATCCGTTACAAGGGTATTATTTGTGACCGTTGTGGTGTTGAGGTTACAGAGAAAAAAGTTCGTAGAGAACGTATGGGTCACATTAACTTAGTTGTTCCTGTTGCTCATATTTGGTATTTCCGTTCATTGCCAAACAAAATTGGTTATTTATTAGGCTTACCAACAAAAAAATTGGATATGATTATTTACTACGAGCGTTATGTAGTAATTAATGCAGGTGTTGCTGCGCAAGGAGGAACACAATATTTAGATTTTTTATCTGAAGAAGAATATTTAAATTTATTAGACACGCTTCCAAAAGAAAATGCTTTATTAGACGATGCAGATCCTAATAAATTTATTGCTAAAATGGGAGCCGAAGCTTTACAAGATTTATTAGCACGTTTAGAGTTAGATGAATTATCTTACGAATTACGTCATAAAGCAAATACAGAAACATCTCAACAACGTAAAAACGAAGCATTAAAACGTTTACAAGTTATTGAAGCTTTCCGTAATGCTAATAATCACATTGAAAATCGCCCTGAATGGATGATTATTAAAACAGTTCCGGTTATTCCACCAGAATTGCGTCCATTGGTGCCATTAGATGGTGGCCGTTTTGCTACTTCTGATTTAAATGATTTATACCGTCGTGTTATTATTCGTAACAACCGTTTAAAGCGTTTAATTGAAATTAAAGCACCAGATGTAATTTTACGTAACGAAAAACGTATGTTACAAGAGTCAGTTGATTCATTATTTGACAACTCTCGTAAATCTAACGCAGTTAAAACAGAATCAAACCGCCCATTAAAATCATTATCTGATTCATTAAAGGGTAAACAAGGTAGATTCCGTCAAAACTTATTAGGAAAACGTGTGGATTATTCGGCTCGTTCGGTAATTGTTGTAGGACCTGAAATGAAATTACATGAGTGTGGTTTACCTAAGGATATGGCAGCTGAATTATTCAAGCCATTTATTATCCGTAAAATGATTGAGCGTGGTATCGTGAAAACGGTAAAATCTGCAAAGAAAATTGTAGATAAAAAAGAGCCAATTGTTTGGGATATCTTAGAAAACGTATTAAGAGGTCACCCGGTTATGTTAAACCGTGCGCCTACATTACATAGATTAGGTATTCAAGCATTCCAACCAAAATTAATTGAAGGAAAAGCAATCCAATTACATCCATTAGTTTGTTCGGCATTCAACGCCGATTTTGACGGGGATCAAATGGCGGTTCACGTTCCATTAGGACATGCCGCAGTATTAGAAGCGCAAATTTTAATGTTAGCTTCTCATAACATTTTAAATCCTTCAAATGGTGCACC
>Ga0114977_10003237_pt1 | contig 10435 bp, 9 predicted proteins | sample S_130805_MF_Meta_FD_87026 | JGI IMG/M metagenome (GOLD analysis project Ga0114977, IMG submission 87026) | Freshwater microbial communities from Lake Simoncouche, Canada to study carbon cycling - S_130805_MF_MetaG | ecosystem: Environmental > Aquatic > Freshwater > Lake | place: Lake...
ATCGTGGTCGGACTGGTCGTCGTCGGCGTCGGCGCGGATCGCATCGATGAGCACCTTGGTGGTGAAGATGTAATTGCCCATCGACGCGAACGTCTGCTCCGGGTCATCGGGCGTGCCGGGCGGATCAGCCGGCTTCTCAACGAAACTCGTGATGCGCCCGGACTCGTCGGCCGCGATGCAACCAAACGCGCTTGCCTCGGCCCGGGGTACCCGGATACCGGCAACCGTTGCGCCGGCACCGCTTTCGATGTGGAACTTCACCATCTGTTCGGGATCCATCCGGTACACATGGTCCGCACCGAACACCACGATGTAGTCGGGGTCCTCGTCATAGATCAGGTTCAGCGACTGATAGATCGCGTCGGCGGAACCGGTGTACCAGCGCGGCCCGAGTCGCTGCTGTGCGGGCACCGGAGTGATGTACTCCCCCGCCAAACCACTCAGTCGCCAATTCTGCGAGATGTGCCGGTCCAGTGAATGCGACTTGTACTGGGTGAGAACACAAATACGGAGATAACGGGCGTTGACCAGATTGGACAGCACGAAGTCGATGAGCCGATAGGCGCCACCAAAGGGAACCGCTGGCTTGGCCCGGTCCGCGGTGAGCGGATATAGCCGCTTGCCCTCACCTCCGGCCATGACGATGCCCAGCACGTGTGGCAACTCCCTCATGGGGGTAAACCTAGTCATCGCGTCAGCCGACTGCTAGGGCTATGCGGGTTTCCTTATCGCCCCCGTACGCAGGGCGCTACCGTCAGCGGTATGCGAGTGGCGATGTTGACCCGCGAGTATCCGCCGGAGGTCTACGGCGGTGCCGGAGTGCATGTGACCGAGCTCGTCGCGCAGTTGCGCCACCTCTGCGAGGTCGAGGTGCACTGCATGGGTGCACCGCGGTCCTCGGCGTTCGCCCATCAGCCCGACCCGGCGCTGACCGACGCCAACCCCGCGCTGTCGACGCTGTCCGCGGATCTGCGGATGGCCAATGCCACCGCCGGTGCGACGGTCGTCCATTCCCACACCTGGTACACCGGCATGGCCGGACATATCGCCGCCCTGCTGCACGGCGTCCCACACGTCCTCACCGCCCACTCGCTCGAACCATTGCGTCCCTGGAAGGCTGAGCAACTCGGCGGCGGGTATCGGGTCTCGTCCTGGGTGGAACGCACCGCGGTTCAGGCTGCCGACGCGGTGATCGCAGTGAGTACCGGCATGCGCCACGATGTGTTGCGCGTGTATCCAGCCCTGGACCCGGCCAGGGTTCATGTCGTCAAGAATGGTGTGGACACTTCTGTGTGGCATCCCGGACCGGCTGGCCCCGGCCAGTCGGTGCTCAGCCAACTCGGAGTGGACCCCGCGCGGCCGATGGTGGCCTTCGTCGGACGGATCACTAGACAGAAGGGTGTACCGCACCTCATTGCGGCAGCGCATCTCTTCGATGCGGGAGTCCAACTGGTGCTGTGTGCCGGGGCGCCCGACACCCCGGAGATCGCCGCCGAAGTAGCCGCGGCGGTGTCCGAACTGGCCGAGAAACGCAGCGGCGTGTTCTGGGTCCGCGACATCCTGCCGGCCGACAGGATTCGGGAAATCCTCTCAGCAGCAACAGCTTTCGTCTGCCCTTCGGTCTACGAGCCACTCGGTATCGTGAACCTCGAGGCGATGGCCTGCGAGACCGCGGTGGTCGCCTCTGATGTGGGCGGCATTCCGGAGGTGGTCGACGACGGGATCACCGGGACCCTGGTGCACTACGACTCCACCGACCCGGTCGCCTTCGAAACAGGCCTGGCAGCGGCCGTCAACGCGCTAGTCCACGACCCCGCGAAGGCGAGAGCCTACGGGGCGGCCGGACGGCAGCGCTGTATCGACGAGTTCTCCTGGGCGCGCATCGCCGAGCAGACGTGCGAGGTCTACCGCAGGGTGTCGGCGTAACCCGCAGACTTAACTGGTGACGCCCTTGAGTTCGTCGCCGAGTGCCGCTGCCTCGGCGGGGGTCAACTCAACGACGAGCCGGCCGCCGCCCTCCAGCGGTACCCGCATCACGATGCCGCGTCCCTCTTTGGTCGCTTCCAGCGGACCGTCGCCAGTACGGGGCTTCATCGCCGCCATCGAGTGCTCCTCCAGATCGAGCAGGGCCACCGGCGCAGTCACAATGTTGCCGGGGTTGGTTGGTTCTAGTGTTTCTATTGTTCACTATCAGCGCCCAGAGGTGTAAAAGACCAGCTAAATATGGGTCCAGTGGGCGTCTTGACGGGCATTGCGCCGCCTTCGGCCCTAACTGACGGCCTCGATGTTGTACTCGGCCCGCACATCGACCAAAAGATCGTCTCGGCGCGCCCAGAAGTCGATGGCCCCGATATCCCCGGTGCACTGTGAACCCCGCCGGAAGGCGTCGGCGAGTTTGTCAGCGGCGCCCGGGCGGTCCAGCACGGCCTCTCTCGGGACAAAGCCGGGTAACTCGAAAGTGGCGGACTCGAGCGCCGCCAATGAGCCGACGAGGCCCGAGAAGTGGTGATCGAAGTTAGACGCGGCGGTGAGCATCGCCTGGAGTGCGACTTCGTCAGGCGGCGTGGGCGTGTACCCCGTCACGACGTGAGTGAAGTCGTGATGGGCCATCGTGACATCGCCACCGTCGGGATCGCCCGGAAACGGCACGCCGTGTCGGAGATAGAAGTCATAGAGACCGCGTCCCAAGGTCCCGGCGGCACAACCGGATAAACCATGCACGATCGACGAGACGTCCTCGTCGTCCACCCCGTTCAACCCCCTGCTTGGCTCACCGAACCGTCTCCAGTCGGCGATCGCCTGCTCCCGATGGCCGGTCTGTACGTCGCGTGCCACCGCTGCCAGATTTTCACTGCCGAGGAGACCGACGTACTCTTCGACCCGATCGGCTTGGGCCGGGTCGGCCGGATGCCGGCAGAACTCGACGAGGATCAGCAGGTCGATGGCGCGGTGGCGCGCCCGCCAGTCATGAGCTTCGAGGGCGGCGGCAAGTTCGGGCGCTTCGATCGGAAGTAGCGCTTTAACCTCGATGTCGAGGCCGAAGTATCCCCGCGCCAGGCTTTCGATCACCCGCAACTGTTCAGGCGTTGGCCCCTGACCTACGTCGGCCGCTCCGAGCAAGCCCGCCAGAACTGCCAAATTTTCACTCTCGCCGGCCGTCACCCGCCCGAGGTTACCCAACAGTCGCGCAGATGGTCATCGACCATCCCGGTTGCCTGCATCAACGCATACCCGGTCGTGGGCCCGACGAACCGGAAACCGAGGCCCTTGAGGCGGCGGGACAGCGCGACGGACTCCGGCGTCGACGACGGCACGTCGGCCGACTCGACCGGCCGTGGGCGGGCCGGCGGCGCGAACGACCACAGCAGATCGGACAGGTCCACGTCGAGATCGGCGGCCACCCGGGCATTGGCGACCGCGGCCTCGATCTTGGCCCGGTTGCGCACGATGCCGGGATCGGTCAGCAGTCGAGCCACATCGCGTTCGGTGTAGCCGGCCACGGTCTCGATGTCGAAGCCGGCGAAGGCGCGCCGGAAGTTCTCCCGCTTGCGCAGAATGACCAACCAGGACAGCCCACTCTGGAATGCCTCCAGCGTCAGCCGCTCGAAGAGTGCGACCCGGCCGCGCAATGGGCGACCCCACTCCTGATCGTGATAGTCCCGCAGGAGTGGAGATCCGCCGGCCGCCCAGTCGCACCGGGTGCGGCCGTCGTCGTCGAGGTCCAACGTCAGAGGGCCTCGTCGGACGGCGCGACGCCGGTCGAGTCGAGTTCGGCACGCAGCAGGTCGATTTCGGCACCCAACCGGTCCAACACCCAGTCCACCTCACTGGTCTTGTAGCCGCGCAGCACCTGGGTGAACTTCACGGCGTCGACGTCGGCACCGGTGAGCGCCGCGGCGGGCAAGACCGTCGCGGTGGTCGCCTGCGGCAGCGGCGGTAATTGTTCACCGCGGCCGAACACCAGGCTGGCTATCCCGAACAGAACGATGGCCACCAGGATCAGCACCACCAGATAGGAAAGGATCAGCGTCACACGGGAGATCCTGCCTCACCGGGGCTCGACTGGTGGCTAGCGCAGGGTGTTCATCGGCGGCCGGTCGGCCAGCGACACCGTCGACGTGCGCGCGCGGTAGCCGTCACCCTCGGGCAGAAATTGGGTCAGCCCGACTCCGGAGTCGGCGATCCCGCACCGGGTCAGCAGGGTGGCAATGATCTGTCGGCTCATCGGACCCAACTCGCTCAGCGGCCGGTTGCGGTGTGTCCGAACACCCAGATTCACCTGTGCGATCGCATTCAGGCCGAGCCGATCGTAGGTGTCGACGAGCAGTCCGATCTCCACCCCGTAGCCGGGCGCGAACGGCACCGCGGTCAGCAGTTCCCGGGTTCCGGCGTACTCCCCACCCAGGGGCTGCAGCACATAGCCGAGTTCGGGCCGCAGCGCCGCGAGCAGTGGGCGGGCCACCAGTTCGGTCACCCGGCCGCCGCCGTTGGCGTCCTGGCCGTCACCGACCTTCAGCGGTCGCCGGTAGAAGCCCCGCACGAGGTGAATGCCGTCTTCGGTCAGCAGCGGGCCGACCAGACGCGGCACGAACATCGGGTCGGCATCGATCAGGTCGGAGTCGATGAACACGATGATGTCGCCGGTGGTCGCGGCCAGCGAACGCCACAGCGCCTCACCCTTGCCCGGTTGCGGCGGAATCTCGGGCAGTGCCTCCTCGCGGGTGATGACGCGCGCACCCGCCGCCCGTGCGCGAGCCGCCGTCTCGTCGGTGGATCCGGAGTCCAGCACGATCAGTTCGTCGACCAGGCCACCCAGCATCGGGGTGATGGTGCCGATGACCGCGGCGATGGTCTCGGCCTCGTTCAGCGCGGGCAGCACCACCGAGATGGTGCGGCCGCGTTTGGCAGCCGTAAGTTCGGCAACCGTCCAGGTGGGCCGGTGCCAACTGTGCCCGGCCAGCCAGGCGTCCCCGGGACCGCCGGAGCCGGCGCTCATGCCAACCCCCGCACGGTCCGCGACGGTTGCCGGTCTCCGGAAATCGAGGCGACCATCTCCAGCACGCGGCGGGTCGGCCCGACCTCGTGCACCCGGAACATCCGGGCACCATCTGCAGCGGCCAGTGCGGTCGCAGCCAGGGTGCCCTCGAGCCGTTGGGTCAGTTCCACGCCGAGCGTCTCACCGATGAAGTCCTTGTTGCTCAGTGCCATCAGGACGGGCCAGCCGGTGTCGACGAGATCTTTGATGTGACGCAACAGGGTGAGCCCGTGGAAGGTGTTCTTGCCGAAGTCGTGGGTGGGGTCGATGAGCACCGATTCACGCGGAACACCCACTGCCACAGCATGTTCGGCGGCGGCGGTGACCTCGGCGATGACGTCGTCGACGACACCGGCGACGGTGGTGCCGTAGTGGACACGGAACGGCCGGGTACGCGGGACGGCGCCGCCGGTATGCGAACAGACGATGCCGGCCCCGAACTCGGCGGCGACCTCCGGTAGCGCCGGATCGTGGCCCGCCCAGGTGTCGTTGATGAGGTCGGCCCCGGCCGCACAGGCCAGCCTGGCCACCGAGGCGCGCCAGGTGTCCACGCTGATGCACTGTTCGGGGTATTCGGAGCGCACCCATTCGATGAACGGCACCACGCGGGTGATCTCCTCGGCCGCGTCCACGACAACTCCCGGTCCGGCCTTGACGCCGCCGATATCGATCACGTCGGCGCCGTCGGCGACCGCACGGTGCACCGCGGCCATCGCGGCCTCATCGGAGAACGTCGCACCCCGGTCGTAGAAAGAGTCGGGGGTGCGGTTCACGATCGCCATGATCAGCGCGCGATCGCCGGCCACCGGCCGTCCGCAGAACGTCGAGTTCACCCGGGTAAGGCTAGTGGGGCCGACGACCGTCGGCGACGTCGGTCGCATACGACGCATAGAACGCCACGTAGCCCTGGTTGCGACCGTCGAGCACATACAGCGGATCCGACACCTCGGGGCCGTAGCCCTGGTTGCGCAACTCGACCTTGCGGCTTTTGAACGTCGTCGTGGTCTCCAGTGCGTCCACGATCCGCACAAACAGTGGGATCGCATAGACCGGCAGTGTGGCGTAGAGCGTCGCGGCCAATGCCGGGCCGTCGAACCGAGTGCCTGCACGCAACGTGACCGCCGCCATCCCGGCCCGGCCGCCGGTGTCGGGCACCTCGACGCCGAACACCGTGCAGTCCTCGACCGCTCGGTCGGCGACCAGTGCCGCCTCCACCTGGGTGGTGGCCACGTTCTCGCCCTTCCAGCGGAAGGTGTCGCCAAGCCGGTCGGCGAAGGCCGCGTGCCCCATGCCCTGCGGGTTCATCAGATCGCCGGTGTTGAACCAGACGTCGCCGTCCTTGAAAGCGTTGCGCACCAGCTTCTTCTCGCTGGCCGCTTTGTCGGTGTAGCCGTCGAACGGCGCGAATCGGTTCACCGGGCTCAGCAGCAGACCCGGCTGTCCCGGCGCAACCCGGCGCACCCGACCGTCGGCGCCGCGCACCGGCTCGGAGGTCTCCGCGTCGAATTCCACGTAGGCCAGGGGCATCGGGTTGACCCCGGTCGAGCCGGGGATGTTGAAGATATTGATGAACCCGGTATTGCCCTCGCTGGCCGCGTAGAACTCCGCAACCCGGCCGATACCGAAGCGGGTGGTGAACTCCTCCCAGATCTCCGGGCGCAACCCGTTGCCGACGATCACCCGGACCTTGTGCGCGCGGTCGGTATCCCGGGCCGGCTGGTTGAGCAGATAGCGGCATACCTCGCCGATGTAGATGAACGCGGTGGCGTTGGACTGGCGGATCTCGTCCCAGAACCGCGATGCCGAGAATGTCTTTCCCAGTGCCAGCGTGGCACCCGCGTCGATCACCGAGGACAGCGCGACAGTGAGTGCGTTGTTGTGGTACATCGGCAGCGGGCAGTACAGCGTGTCGTTGCCGCGTAGCCGAAGGCCAAGTCCGCCGAAGGCCGCCAGTGCGCGCAGCCATCGGTAGTGGGTCATCACACTGGCCTTCGGGTGGCCGGTGGTGCCGGAGGTGAAAATGTAGAACGCCGGATCCCTGGCCTGCACCTCGGCGGCCGAGGCGGGGTTGGCGGTCGACTTTCCCTGCGCCATCGTGGCGAAGTCGTCGATTGCGATGAGGTCCAGATCGGCCAGGGCGGCGCCACTGGATCGGATCGGTTCGATCAGATCGGCCTCCGCAATCAACACGGTGGCTTTGAGCAGGCCGATGCTGTGGGCCAGGACGTCCTCGCGCTGATGATGGTTAAGCATGCCGGCGACCGCTCCACACTTGACCGCGGCCAGCATCATCAGCACCGCGTCGGGTGAATTGCGCAGCATGATGCCCACCACGTCGCCGCGGCTCACACCGTGCTCGGCCAGCACGGCCGCGTACCGATTGGCGGTCTCGTTGGCGGTGCGGTAATTGATCTTCTCGTCACCGAACCGGATGAAAATCCGGTCACCGTAGCGGGCGGCACGTTCGGCAAAGACCTTACCGATCGAGGCCTTCGAACTCGGCTGGGCAAGCAGGCCTGTCATTGCGGCCCGCACGATCACCGGGGCATCCAGCAGGACGGCAGGCAATCGGGTGGCAAGTGTCAACAGGCTCACCGAACGCGAGGGAATCCGCTTCTGGGCAACCATGATCAGAGTTCCTCTTCCCCGGATTCGTTGGCGCACAATGCAAGTGCCGCCTCGATATCATCGACGACCACCATCCGATCCAAGGCGGCCTGGGTGACATACCCGCTCTCGACAAGAGAGCCCAGCCACCCGCGCAGGCCGTCGTAGTGCCCGTGCGGATCGAGTAGAACAACCGGCTTGTCGTGCATGCCGAGGTACCCGGCGGTCCAGGTTTCGAAAAGCTCCTCCAGCGTTCCGATTCCACCGGGCAATGCCAGAAAGGCGTCGCTGCGCTCCTCCATCACCTGCTTACGCTGGCGCATGGTGTCGGTGACGACCAACTCATCGGCGGCGATGTCGGCGAGTTCGCGATGCACCAGCGCTTTGGGGATCACTCCAACGGTGCGTCCACCCGCCGACCGCGCGCCGTCGGCCACCGCACCCATCGCCGAGACGTTTCCGCCGCCGGACACCAGGGTCCAGCCACGCGCCGCAATAGCCTCGCCGACCCGGCGGGCCAACTCCAGCAGTTCCGGGTGCCGGGGGCCCGACGCGCAGTACACGCATACTGCCCAATCGGTGCCCTGTTGGCCTTGCTGCTGCACACCCGAAACCTAGACCAGATGCCGCACGGGACCGAATGAACCTGGGTTTTGCGGCTATTGGTGTGCGCGGTGGGTCGCGGGTCATAAAGTCCGGCTATGCCGATCCAGTGGGCGACAGTGCCGCGCGAGCCGTTCCTGGCACAGGCCGTCGCGCTCTTCGACGAACGCCCCGGTGTCGCCGTCCTCGGCGTCGATGGCGTGGGCAAGACGACACTGGCCGCGCAGATCGCCGAAAGATTGGGACAGAGCAACCCGCTGCGGGTCATCGGCACCGGCACGCAAACCGAGGTGCCATTCGGCGCATTCGGTCCCCTGGTCGATATCACCGAGGTCGGCAAGCCGGCTGCCCTCATCCACGCCGCGCTGGATTCTGTTCTGGCACAGACGGATAATGCGCTGATCATCGTCGACGATGCCCACCTGCTTGATCCACTTTCGGCCACGCTGGTCTACCAACTCGCGCAGGCCCGCCTTGGCAGGCTCATCGTCACCGCTCGCTCGACGCCGCCGATTCCCGCGGCGATCGCGGCCCTGTGGCAGGACGGCCTGCTGGAGCGCATCGACCTCACGCCATTGGATGGCGCCGAAACGGCGGGTCTGCTCGCCGGTCTTGAGACGCCAGCGGCGCCGACCCCCGCCATCGACGCGGCTGAGATGTACCGCCGAAGCGTGGGAAACCCACTGCACCTGCGGCTCATGGTCGCCACCGGCGACCCCGAACGTTCGCTGCCGGAACTCATTGATCGGTATCTCGCGGCCCTGCCGGCACCGGCCCGCGACGTGCTGGGCTACCTCAGCGTGCGCGAACCACTCGACGTCACGGACCTGGGGGCGCTCACCTCGGCGGGCGCCGTCGAGGCCGCCGCGGCGGCGGGCGCGGTCCACCAGATCGGATCGGAGGTCTACAGCGGACATCCGTTGTTCGCCGAGCATGCCGCGGCCAGCGCCACGGACACTCAGTTACGTCGGCTGAGAACAGACGTGGCCGACCGGCTCAGCGCCCACCCGCACCGTCATCTCGGGGACCGGCTCGGGAGATCGGTACTGGCGCTGGGTAGCGACCGGCCGGAATCTGTGGACGATGTGGTGGCGGCCGCTCAGGAAGCCTTGCGGCTGGGCGATCTGGCGTTGAGTGAGCGGTTGGCCACCGCTGCACTGCAACGCCAGGAACGCTTCGATGCCCGTCTGGCGCTGAGCTATGCACTGGCCTGGCAGGGTCGCGGCCGCGAGGCCGACCAGGTTCTGGCCGAGGTGGAACCCACGGCGCTGTCCGAGGAGCAGGTGCTGGCCTGGGCTCTGCCGCGGGCCGCCAACCAATTCTGGATGCTCTCCGAACCGGAGCGGGCCTCCACCTTCCTGCAGACCGTTCGGCGCCGCGTCAGCGAACCGCCTGCCCGGATCACCCTCGACGCATTGTCGGCGACGTTCGCGATGAATGCCGGAAACGTGGTGCGGGCGCTCGAGATCGCCGACGAGGTGCTCGCGGCACCGCAAGCCCCCGAGATGGCAGTGGCGTGGGCGTCGAGTGCGGCGGCGTTGAGTTCGGCACGGATGGGGCGATTCGCCGACGTCGGAGCTTTGGTGAGCCGGGCCCTGGCGACCGAGTATCCCGGACTCCTGCGTTTCACCGTGGGTCTGGCGGAAACCACCACCCAATTGATGTCCGGCCAGACTCAGGCCGCGTATGACACCGCACTCGGTTTCACCAACTTCGCCGAACTGGCCCAGCCCGGCCGGTCGATCGGCGATGTGCTGCTGGCCGAGGTGCTGATCGCCCGCGGCGAACCCGCCGCCGCGGCCGCACTGCTGGCACCGGCGGCGGCGACGCTGGACCGCACCGGCTATTCGTGGGGCCCGTTGTCGCTGACCTACCTGGCCAGCGCGTTGGCGCAGCAGGGTGAGATCGCCGAATCGGCAAAGGCGTTGAGCCGCGCCGAATCCCGGCACGGCACCAAGTCCGCGCTGTTCGCACCGGAACTCGCCGTGGCACGCGCATGGCGGCTGACGACCATCGGTGATCGACATGGCGCAATCGACGCGGCGCGCGACGGCGCCCGGATGGCCGAGCGCACGGGTCAGTACGCAATAGCGGTTCGGGCCTGGCATGAGGCGGCCCGACTGGGCGATGTGCGAGCGGCCGACGCAATGGCCAGGATCGCCACCCACGCCGACTGTGAGTTCACCCGAA
>Ga0114977_10003239_pt1 | contig 10434 bp, 8 predicted proteins | sample S_130805_MF_Meta_FD_87026 | JGI IMG/M metagenome (GOLD analysis project Ga0114977, IMG submission 87026) | Freshwater microbial communities from Lake Simoncouche, Canada to study carbon cycling - S_130805_MF_MetaG | ecosystem: Environmental > Aquatic > Freshwater > Lake | place: Lake...
CGCAGGTCTGCGGCGGCAAACAGCGGCGAGGCGACGATATCGGACAAGAGCGCGGCTGTCAGGTTGCCATCAAGGGCGATCGGCCCGGCCCAGGGGGCGTCGCTGGACCCAAGCCGGCCATCCCCCAGCGGCGTCAGAATACGCTCGCCCGCCGCTTCCAGCGAATGCGCGTCCGCAACGGCCGCAATCAGGCCGTTCGCCCCTTCGATGGCCATGTAGCGGTCAGTCGGCAGGTCGGCAGAGCGGTAGAGCGTATCGGTGACCATCCCCATGCGCTGGCAGGCGGCGACCAGTTCTTCGCCTTCGGCATCCTGCCCGACTGCCGACAGCAGCGCGGGGTGCAACCCGAAGCGGCGCAATGTCATCGCGATGTTCATCGCGACCCCGCCGGGCAGTCGCGTGATCCGGCCGGGCACGTCCGAGCCAAGGCGCATCGAGGTCGCCGAACGCCCGATGATATCCCACAGGACAGAGCCGATGCACAGGATGTCGGGTTGCGTCATGCGCGGCGTTGTTACCCGTGCCCGGAACGCTTGCAAGGCTATGGATTGAACTGCGGCGCGCAGAGGGCTGTTTTCACGCAGATTTGTGCGGATGTCAGCTGCGCAGACCGGTTTCCTTCAGCAATCCCTTCTTCTTGGCCTCGTAGTAATAGCCGCTGGCGTACCAGCGGACCGCATCGTCCTGATCACCGTCCGAGACAAGCCAGGCACCCTTCAGGTATTTGACGGCGTATCTGAGGTTGGTGTCGGCATCGAGCAGGCCGTCATCATGCCCGCGATAGCCCATCGTATGGGCCGTGCGCGGATCGATCTGCATCAGCCCGTAGTAGCGCCCGTTGCGGGCCTTGGGGTTGTGATCGCTTTCCCGAAGGATGACCCGTTGCACCAGACTGGTGGGCACGTCGTAAAGCGCGGCATAATGCTCGATCTGGCGGCGCATCTGCGGGGTTTCATTCGGGTAAAGATCGCTGCGCGGCTTGATATCTTCGGTCCGCCCGCAGGCGGCAAGGGCAAGCGCGACCAAAAGTGCGGCGCTGCGGCGGGTCATCTTCGACATCGGTCACCCCGGACAGTGTTTTTCGGTCTGATAGTCGGTCTGATAGCGGCAGGATGGCCGGGCGGAAAGCCCGGTCTGCCCGCCATGCGCGGTGCGATGCCGACAGGGCAGGGGCCGCAGATGCGTTGCGTCGCCCGGCAGCCTTGATACTCTGCCGGGCAGGAGGCTTCCCGTGCACGACATCCGGCCGCTTGAAACTGCTTTGATCGTGGATGACCATCCGCTGTTCTGCGATGCTTTGTCGATGACGTTGCGCGCCGTTGCCGGCCTGCGGACGATTGAAACGGCAGATGGTCTGGAGACTGCCCTTGCGCGGCTTGATCGCGGACCGCTTCCCGATGTCGTGGTGCTTGATCTGAACCTGCCGGATGTGACCGGGCTGGAAGGATTGATCCGCATCCGGGCGGCGGTGGGACAGGCGCCGGTTATCGTGGTGTCCTCGCTGGCCGACAATCGGGTGATCGGGGCGGCGCTGCGCGCGGGTGCGGCCGGTTTCATCCCCAAGCATTCCCGCCGCGAAGTGTTCCGTGCGGCCTTCGAGGCGATTCGGGCCGGGTCTTCCTTTGTTCCTGACGGTTTCGTGCCGCAGGCCGATCCGCTGGCCCCGGCCACGCAACAGGAAGATGCGATTGCACGTCTGGCCCTGCTGACGCGCCAGCAGGCAAAGATCCTGGCGCTGGTCTGCGAAGGACGGCTGAACAAGCAGATCGCCTTTGATCTGGCCATCGCCGAAACCACGGTGAAGGCCCATGTTACGGCGATCATGCGCAAGCTTGGCGTCCAAAGCCGGACACAGGCCGTGCTGATTGCGCGCGAGGCCAGCTTTGCCAGCCTGATGCCCGAGAACGGGTAAACGGCGCTGCGGCGCTTGCAGCGCTTGTATCCGCAACCAACGGCGGCTTAGGGTTTGTGCGGTCTGGGAGGAACCGAATGAACACACCGCGCGCGGCCTGGACAGACCCGGGGGATCGCTTTCGTCCCGCCTTGATCCGAAGCGCAACCCTTGATGCCGGTCAGAAGGAGGCCGTGACGGTGCTGGCGCAGGCGCTGGGGCCGGGGCCCTTTGCGCTGGTGATCCTGTTCATCTCGCCCCTGGCGGATATGGCCGCGCTGATTGCCGGGCTGGACGTGGTGTTCCCGGAGACGCCGGTCATGGGCTGCACCACAGCGGGCGAGATCGGGCGCGATGGCTATGCCGAAGGACAGATCGTGGCCGTGGGGCTGCCATCCGCGCATTTCGGGGCAGAGGCGCTTTTGGTGCCCGATCTGGACGATCTTGACCCGCAGGCGCTGATCAGCCAGCTGATCCGGGTCCGTCAGGGCCTGATCCGGGCAAGGCCGGACTGGCAGCACGAGTTTGCCTTTCTTCTGGTGGACGGGCTGTCGATCCGCGAAGACGAGCTGACCGGTGCCCTGGCCTCGGGCCTTGGGCCGGTGCCGCTGTTTGGCGGATCGGCGGGGGATGGCACGCGGTTCAAGGAAACCTTTGTGCTTCACCGGGGGCGCGCGCTGCGCAACGCTGCCGTCCTGACGATGGTGCGCAGCGATTGCCGCGTCAAGGTGTTCAGCCTGGATCATCTGGTGCCCACCGACCGCCGCATGGTGGTGACCGAGGCTGATCCGCGCAGCCGAACCGTGCGTCAGATCAATGCGGAACCGGCCGCGCGGGAATACGCGCGCCTTCTGGGCAAGGACCCGGCGCAGCTGACGACATTCACCTTTGCCGCCCATCCGGTGGTGGTGCGCATCGGCGGCAAGCATCATGTCCGCGCCATTCAGCAGGTGGCCGACAACGGCGATCTGGTGTTCTTTTCGGCCATTGACGAAGGGCTGGTGCTGACCCTGGCCGAGCCGCGCGACATGGTGGCGCATCTGGAGGGAGAGCTTGGCACCCTGGCCAAAGGCGGCGCGCCCGATGCGATCATCGCCTGCGACTGCATCCTGCGCCGGATGGAAGCGATGGAAAAACAGCGCTCGGGCGCGGTGTCGGCCCTGTTGCAGAAGCACCGCGTGCTGGGATTTTCCACCTATGGCGAGCAGCTGAATTCGATGCATGTGAACCAGACCATGACCGGCGTTGCGATCTATCCGCCCGAAGGCGGGCCGGAATGATCGACACGCTGATCAACCCGGCGGACACACCCGAGCGGCAATCGCAGAAGCTGCTGCAGATCGCCCATGTCCTGATGCGGCGGGTCGAGCAGATCACCGATGACAGCGGTGCCGCCTATGCCCAGTTCCAGCGCGCGGCGCTGCTGGAGGATCAGGTGCGCGAGCGCACCGTGGACCTGGAACGGGCGCTGGATCTTCTGAACGACTCCAACGCGCGCCTGGCGGAGGCGAACCGCGCGACCGAAGCCGCGCGTCAGAACCTGGCCAATGCGATCGAGACGATCCAGGAAGGTTTTGCCCTGTTCGATGCCGATGATGTGCTGGTGCTGTGCAACTCGCGCTTTGGCATGCACATGCTGGACATCCGCGAGGCGCTGAAGCCGGGCCTGACCTTCGCGCGCTATGTCGATCACGTCAGCCGGTCGCGCTATCTGGAATTGCCGGATGGTGAGCGGCCTGAAGACTGGGCGGTGCAGCGCCAGCGGCGGCATCAGGACCGCCATGTCATTTTCAACGTGCGCATGCTGCGCGACCGCTGGGTGCAGGTGTCCGAACACCGCACGGCGGATGGCGGTACGGTCATTCTGCAGACCGACGTGACAGAGATCATCCGGCTGGAGCGCCAGGAACGCGGCAAGATGCTGGATGATCAGGCGCGCGTCATCCGCGCGACGCTGGATCACATCAACCAGGGGGTTTGTATCTTTGATGAAGGCCGCCGGCTTGTGGGCTGGAACGACCGGCTTGGGTCGCTGCTGGCCATTCCGGTGACGCGGTTCCGCATGGGGGCCAGCTTTCCCTACCTGCTGCAGCGCTTTGGCGAAGAGGTGGCCTTTGGCGACGGCATGAGCGCAGAACGGCTGAATGCCTGGGTGCATGGCGATGGGCCGCGCCCGCCCCTGTCTTTCGAGGCGCGGCGCGGCGATGCCCTGATCCTGGATGTCTTTGCCCAGGAGATGCCCGACCGTGGCTTTGTGATGAGCTTTACCGATGTCACCTCTGAACGCGCCGCCATCGCCGGGCTGAGCCGGGCCAACGAAACGCTGGAAGCCCGCGTGATGGAACGGACGCTGGCGCTGGAAGACGCCCTGGGCAATGCCGAACGGGCCAATGCCTCGCGCTCGCGCTTTGTGGCGGCGGCCAGCCATGATCTGCTGCAGCCCCTGTCGGCGGCCAAACTGTTCATCTCGTCCATCGGCGAAGACAGCCTTGATCCGCGCGAGCGCGAGGCGCTGGACAAGGCACAGAACGCGCTGATGTCGGTGGAAGACATCCTTGCCGCTCTGCTGGACATCTCGAAACTGGAAAGCGGGCGCGCGGCGGTTTCGGTGGGTCCGCTGCGGATGGACCGGCTTCTGCGCCAGCTGCAGGACGAATTCGCGCCGCTGGCCGCGCACAAGGGGCTGGAGTTGCGGGTGGTGCCAACAAGTGCCGTCGTCGCTTCGGACCCCGCCTATCTGCGGCGCATTCTGCAGAACCTGATCGGCAATGCGGTGCGCTATACGGCGCGCGGCAAGGTTCTGGTCGGCGCACGCCGGCGGCGCGGCATGGTGCGGCTGGAGGTCTGGGATACCGGTCCGGGGATTCCGGAAGAGGAACAGGACAACATTTTTCTGGAATTCCGGCGGCTGAATGCCCCGGCTTCGGCCAGCGAGGGCATGGGCCTGGGTCTGGCGATTGTCGAACGCGCCTGTGCGCTGCTTGGCCATCCGCTGGGCCTGTCTTCCGAGGTTGGGCGCGGAACCGGGTTCATGGTGCAGGTCCCCTTGGCCGAAGGGACGGCGCCCGCCCCACTGCCCGAGCGGCGCGTGCCCCGGCCTGCGGCACAGGACCGGATCGCCTTTCTGGTCGAAAATGACGAAGACCTGCGCCGCGCCATGGTACTGCTGCTGGAAAAATGGGGCGTCTCGGTTCTGGATTCCGCCAGCGGTGAAGAGGCGCTGGCGCTGATTGACGAGATCGGAATCCTCCCCGATTGTCTGCTGGTGGACCATCAGCTGGGTGCAGGGATGACCGGACTTGAGTTCATCGCGCGGCTCCATGCCGCCCATGGTCCGGTGCCTGCGCGGCTGATCACTGCCAACCGCATGCCGCAGGTCCAGGCGTTGTGCGCCGCCGCCGGGGTAGAGATGATGATGAAGCCGATTGACGCGCGCGCGCTGGAAGCCTTTCTGAACGATTTGCCGCCGCCGCGGTGACGGTCTACGACCAAGGTCACATAGAAGCCTGCCGGACTTCGCCCTACTATCCGCCAACTCCAAGAGGATCAGATGCAACTTACAGACCAGCGTGACATCAAGGCAGACCCGGCAACCGTCTGGGCTGCCATCCTGAACCCCGAGGTCCTGATGGCCTGCGTGCCCGGATGTGAAAGCATGACCGGCACGCCCGAGACCGGATTTGAAGCGGTGGTCGTGCAGAAAGTCGGGCCTGTCAAGGCGCGCTTCACCGGCGTGGTTACCCTGTCCGACATGGTGCCGGGCCAAAGCCTGCGGATCAGCGGCGAAGGCAAGGGCGGCCCGGCGGGCTTTGCCAAGGGCGGGGCCAATGTGACCCTTGCGGCTATCCCCGGGGGCACGCGCCTGTCCTATGACGTCGAGGCCAATGTCGGCGGCAAGCTGGCACAGCTTGGCTCGCGCCTGATTGACGGATTCGCCAAGAAGATGGCAGATGAATTCTTTGAGCGGTTCCAGCAGACCATCGAAGGACCGGCCGAACCTGCAGATGAGATCGCCGAAGGGGAAGACCCCGGGGGCGGCGAAAAGAAAAAGGGCTGGCTCAATCGCATCATCGGCTGAGACACCGCGAATCCAGGACTGACCAAGGGAGGAAAACCATGACGAATGTCACGATGACCGTGAACGGCAAGGCCGTGTCCGGCGACGTGGAGGGACGTACGCTGCTGTCGTCGTTCCTGCGCGAAGGGCTGGGTCTGACCGGAACGCATGTGGGCTGCGACACGTCGCAATGTGGCGCCTGTGTGGTGCATCTCGATGGCAAGCCGGTGAAAAGCTGCACCGTCTTTGCCCAGGATGTGGCTGGGGCTTCGGTCAGAACGATCGAAGGCATGGCCAATGCCGACGGGTCGCTGGGCGTTGTCCAGCAGGCGTTTCAGGACCATCACGGGCTGCAGTGCGGCTTTTGCACCCCGGGCATGGTGATGAGCGCCGCCGCCCTGCTGGCCGACAATCCCAAACCGACCGAATCCGAGGTACGCCACTACCTGGAAGGCAACATCTGCCGCTGCACGGGCTACCACAACATCGTCAAGGCGGTGCTTGCGGCCAGCGGCCAGGACGTGGCCGCCGTCGCGGCGGAATAAGCATCCGGGCGGTGCGGCATGATCCGCGCCGTGTGACATAAATGGCCGCGCCTCTGCGCACGGCAGGTTCATCAGGGGAGGACGACATGCCCAAAGATGGTGGCATCGGCGCCAGCACAATCCGGCGCGAAGACATCCGGTTTCTGACCGGCAAGGGGCGGTACACCGCCGACATCAACCTGCGCGGACAGGCCTATGCCTGTTTCCTGCGGTCCGAAGTGGCCCATGGGCGGATCAACAGGATCGACACCACCGAGGCGCGCGCGATGCCGGGCGTTCTGGCGGTGATGACGGGCGAGGATTTTGCCGCGATGGGCGGCAACCCCGCCGGATGGAACATTCCCAGCCGCAATGGCGATGCGATGAAGGAACCCAAGCGCCCGGTTCTGGCGCATGGCAAGGTGCGCCATGTCGGCGATGCCTATGCCGTGGTCGTGGCCGAAACGCCAGAGCAGGCGCGCGATGCGGCCGGGGCCATCGTGGCCGACATCACCGAACTGCCCGCCGTGGTTGACATGGCCCAGGCCGTGGCCAACCCGGGCCTGCGCGTGCATGACGAGATCGCCGACAACGTCTGTTTCGACTGGGGCTGGATCGAAGACAACCGTGCGGCGGTGGACGCGGCCTTCAAGGCGGCACCGCATGTGACCACGCTGGACCTGGTGAACAACCGCCTGGTGCCGAACGCGATGGAACCGCGCGCCTCGATCGGCGACTATGATCCCGGCACGGGCGACTACAGGCTTTACACCACCTCGCAGAACCCGCACCTGAGCCGCCTGCTGATCGCGGCCTTCGTCATGGGCATTCCGGAAAACAAGCTTACCGTGATCGCGCCCGACGTGGGCGGCGGCTTCGGCTCCAAGATCTACCACTATGGCGAGGAAGCCGCCGTGCTGGCGGCGTCCAAGGCGCTGAACCGGCCGGTGAAATGGGTGGCTGACCGGTCGGAAAGCTTCCTGTCGGATGCCCATGGCCGTGATCATGTGACCAGGATTGAACTGGCCACGGACCTTGAGGGCAACTTCCTGGCCCTGCGGACCGAAACGCTGGCGAATGTGGGGGCTTACCTGTCCAACTTCTCTACGGCAACGCCGACCTTTCTGCATGGCACCCTGATGGCTGGGCCGTACAGGACGCCGCTTGTCTATGTGAACGTCAAGGCGGTGTTCACCAACACGGCCCCCGTCGATGCCTATCGCGGGGCGGGGCGGCCCGAGGCCACCTTCTCGATCGAGCGGGTGGTGGACAAGATGTGCCGCGAGTTGAACCTTGATCCGGTTGACGTGCGGCGGAAGAACTTCATCCAGCCGGACCAGTATCCCTACACCACGCCGGTTGGCCTGGTCTATGATACCGGCAATTACCCGGCGACACTGGACAAGCTGATCGAGATTGCGGATTTCAGCGGTTTCGAGGCGCGCCGGGCCGAAAGTGCTGCGCGTGGCAAGCTGCGGGGCCTGGGCCTTTCGACCTGGATCGAGGCCTGCGGCATTGCCCCGTCGAACCTTGTGGGCGTGCTGGGTGCCCGCATCGGCCTGTTCGATGCGGCGACCGTGCGGGTCAATGCCACCGGCAATATCAGCGTGATGACCGGGGCGCACAGCCATGGGCAGGGCCACGAGACGGTCTTTGCGCAGATCGTTTCCGACAAGCTGGGCATCCCGGCCTCCAGCATCGACATTGTGCATGGCGACACCTCGAAGATCCCCTTCGGAATGGGCAGCTACGGCTCGCGCAGCCTTGCGGTGGGCGGATCGGCCATGGTGAAGGCCGTGGACAAGATCATTGCCAAGGGCAAGAAGATCGCTGCCCATATGCTGGAAGCGGCGGAAGGCGATATCGTGTTCGAGGACGGCAAGTTCAGCGTCACCGGCACGGACAAGGCCAAGACCTTTGGCGAGATCGCCTTTTCGGCCTATGTCCCGCACAACTATCCGCTGGAAACCCTTGAGCCAGGTCTGGAGGAAACCGCGTTCTATGACCCGGCCAACTTCACCTACCCCGCCGGCGCCTATGCCTGCGAGGTCGAGGTCGATGCCGAGACGGGCCATGTCGATGTGGTGGGCTTTGCCTGCGCGGATGACTTCGGCAATGTGATGAACCCGATGATCGTCAACGGCCAGGTCCATGGCGGTGTCGCCCAGGGCATCGGGCAGGCGCTGCTGGAAGCGGCGGCCTATGACGACAATGGCCAGCTGCTGACCGGGTCCTACATGGACTACGCGATGCCGCGCGCCGATGACCTGCCGATGTTCACGGTGGATCACAGCTGCAACACGCCCTGCACCCACAATCCGCTGGGGGTGAAGGGCTGTGGCGAGGCCGGGGCCATCGGATCGCCCCCGGCGGTGGTCAATGCTGTGATCGACGCGCTGCAGCGCGCCGGTCATGCCCATGTCACGCATATCGACATGCCGCTGACGCCATCGCGCGTCTGGTCGGCGATCCAGAACTGAGGGGGAAAGACGATGCATAACTTCGACTTCGTAAAGCCGTCCTCGGTGGCCGATGCCGTCAAGGCGCTGTCTGCAGAAGGGGCGCAGGCCCTTTCCGGCGGGCAGACGCTGCTGCCGACCATGAAGCAGCGGCTTGCAGCCCCCGCCGTGCTGGTCAGCCTGACCGGCATTGCGGACACCAGGGGCGTCTGTCTTGACAACGGCGCCCTGTCCGTTGGCGGGGCGACAACCCATGCCGCAGTGGCAAGCGAGGCGCGGAAATACTACCCGGCGCTGGCCGATCTGGCGGGCGGTATCGGCGATCCGGCGGTGCGCAGCCGCGGCACCATCGGCGGGTCGCTGGCAAACAACGATCCCTCGGCCTGCTATCCGGCGGCCGTTCTTGCCTCGGGGGCCACGATTGTAACAGACCGGCGCAAGATCGCGGCGGATGACTACTTTCAGGGCATGTTCACCACCGCCCTGCAAGACGGGGAAATCATCATCGGCGTTGTCTTTCCGATCCCCGAAAAGGCGGCCTATGTAAAGTTCAACCAGCCAGCATCGCGCTTTGCCCTGACCGGGGTCTATGTTGCGAAATATGCCTCTGGCGTGCGCGTCGCGGTGACGGGGGCTTCGGCAGATGGCGTGTTCCGCTGGACGGAAGCGGAAAAGGCCCTGTCCGCCACCTTCGCAGCCTCTGCAATCGCGGGGCTTTCGGTGCCCTCGGATGGCATGATCGCGGATCTGCACGGCTCGGCCGCCTATCGGGCGAACCTGGCCAAAGTGCTGACCGGACGGGGTGTTGCTGCGGCGCATTGATCCCGCTGCGGCCCGCCTGGATTACGGGCGGGCCGCCTGAAACACCGCTGCAGCCGGGGGGCCAGCCCCCCGCCGCGCCTGCGGCGCGCCTCCCCCCGGGATATTTGTAAACGGAAGACTCTGCCTGTTCAGGCCTCGCTTGACTGCCGTTTCGGTCTTCTTCCGTTTGCAAATATCCCACGGGGGTGCGGGGGTGTGAAACCCCCGCTGCACCGGTCAATCCGGGGTCAGCCGCGCATGATCTGGGCCAGATGGGCGGCGCAGCCTGTCAGGGGAGCGTAATCGTCTTCCAGAAGGGTGACGGCAAAATTCTCCATAAACCCGGCGAAGCGGCCCTTGTCGCGGAAGGCCTCGGGGAAGCCCATCGTCTGCAGATGGCCGGCAAAGGCGCGCGCCACCCCCCCGACAAGATAGATGCCGCCAAAGGGCAGATGGATCAGGGCAAGATTGCCGGATTCCGACCCAAGCAGCCGCGTGAACAGCCGCGCGGTCTGCACAGCCTGCGGATCGCCTGCGTCGATTGCCGCCATGATCCGGGCGGCCGGCAGCTCGGCCGGTGTGCCGGCTTCGGTGGTGACGAAGGCATGCAGCTGTTCCAGCCCGCGCCCTGACATCACATCTTCGACGCCCGGAAAGCCATGGGCAGTTTCGACGAATTGCGCCAGGCGCAGGTCTTCACCG
>Ga0114977_10003240_pt1 | contig 10434 bp, 11 predicted proteins | sample S_130805_MF_Meta_FD_87026 | JGI IMG/M metagenome (GOLD analysis project Ga0114977, IMG submission 87026) | Freshwater microbial communities from Lake Simoncouche, Canada to study carbon cycling - S_130805_MF_MetaG | ecosystem: Environmental > Aquatic > Freshwater > Lake | place: Lake...
AAGCGTATGGAATCTGCTAATGGTCGTAAAGTATTAGCAAGCCGTAGAAAGAAAGGACGCAAAAAACTAACTGTATCTAGCGAGAAAGGATTAAAGAAAAATTAATCTAAGGAGTACCCCTTTCTAGCTATTACAAATAAATTCAATAATTTTAAAGTCCTTCCCGTCATTCGGGAGGGACTTTTTTTATCACTTTAATTTTCCTTCATTGTCTAGCGTTTTTACATATCAGAAAATAGATAAATTAAAAAGTAGAAAACAAACACAGCATTTATTTTCTACTGGCCAGGCAATTAATGTATTCCCCATTAGACTTATTTATACCATTGAACCTATTGTTATTAGCAATGATAAAGCAGCGCTTAGCAGTTTGTTACAAGCAGGCGTGGGGGCGCCTAGCAGAACTTTTAGAAAAGCGGTGCAGCGCAATAGAGTGAAAAGATTATTAAGAGAAGCCTACCGATTAGAAAAACCAAATTTCTTCAGCCAGGCAAACCTGGATAAAAAACGTGTTAATTTATTTTTCTTATACACGGATGCGCTTGTACTTACTCAAGTAGAAATTCAAGCTAAAGTAAAAGAGGCGCTTTCGATACTGGTTGCTAAATTGAATAAATCTTAATAAAATTCAAATTGCCTAAGCTTAAAAAAATTATAGCCTTTCCTTTTATTCTGTTGATACGTTTTTATCAATATGTGCTTTCACCTTGGATGGGGGCTAGTAAATGCAGGTTCACGCCTTCCTGTTCTCATTATACAAGTGAAGCCATTCAAAAATATGGTCCGATCAAAGGCATTTATTTAGGGGCCAAAAGATTAAGTAAATGTAGACCAGGCGGTGGTCAGGGCTATGACCCAGTGCCTTAGACGCGTCCTCTATTTAAAAATATTTTACATTATTTGACATAAAAAAACCTGCAGTTTTTAGTGCAGGTTTTTAGTATAATTTTTATTATTTTATTTTGCAGCAGCCAAACGATCTGCAATCACAGACCAATTCACTACATTCCAAAAAGCAGCTAAATAATCAGCTCTTCTGTTTTGATATTTTAAATAATAGGCATGTTCCCAAACATCGGCGCCTAAAATAGGATGTCCTTTTACTTCAGCTACATCCATTAAAGGATTGTCTTGATTAGGGGTAGAGCTTACTTCTAATTTTCCGTCTTTTACAATTAACCAAGCCCAGCCACTTCCAAAACGAGTCATACCAGCAGCTGCAAATTTTTCTTTGAATGCATCATAGCTTCCAAAGGCAGTATGGATGGCATCTGCTAATGCGCCTGTTGGAGCACCGCCTGCATTAGGGGCTAAGCTTGCCCAAAAGAAACTATGGTTCCAATGACCACCACCATTGTTTCTAACCGCTGGGCTAATAGTACCAGCTACTTTTACTAATTCTTCTATACTTTTTCCTTCGTTCGGTGTACCAGCCACGGCCTTGTTTAAATTATCTACATAGGCTTGATGGTGTTTGCCATGGTGAATTTGCATGGTCAAAGTATCAAAGTGGGGCTCTAAGGCTTCGTGTGCATAGGGTAATGCAGGTAAGGTAAATGACATATTTTTTATTTATTGTGTTTCAAAATGAAGCCTAAAATTACAATGCTTTGTGTTGATTTAAGCGAGATGCGGGGTATTTTTTCTAAAATAGAAAATAAAAGCAATTTTGATTAAGTTAGACTAAATCCAAGCGCTTCGTAAAAAATAGCTTTCCTCCGTAATCCTACAAACGGATTACTACGGAAACTATTTATTTACTTCGCTTATAATAATTAAAATAATAAATATTGTTTCGAGTCGAACTTTCGAGCATGCGCAGAGTGAGACGAGAAACAGATATTTATTATCGTTTGGCTTTAAAAAAAGCTTGCATGAGCGCAGCGCAGTCGTCTTGGAGTATACCGCCCAATAAAGTAGTGGAAGGATGAAAAGGATTTTTTTCTGTGACCCTGCGGTAACTATTTTTTTCATCATAAGCGCCAAAAACAATATGTCCAATCTTGTTCCAGTACAAAGCACCGGCACACATCAAACAAGGCTCTAGTGTAACATAGAGTGTAGCTTCGGGTAAGTACTTGGCTTGTAAACTTTCACAGGCGCTAGTAATGGCCAATATTTCCGCATGCGCAGTAACATCTTTTAGCAATTGAACCTGATTGTGCGCTTTAGCAATAATTTTTTCATGCATCACTAAGATAGCACCCACTGGCACTTCATCCATGTCAAAGGCCCTCTGTGCTTGCACGAGGGCCTGACGCATAAAATTTTCATGAATAGTGGGCACTACCATGAATTATAATTTTTGAATACGAATGTTTCTATAAGCAACACCATTGCCATGATCTTGTAAGGCAATTTTTCCTGCAAATATTTTTCCAAAGTCAGGGGATTCCCCTTTTGAAAATTTACTATTTTGTATTAGCTCTTTCCAATGGTCATCTCCCAAAGTGGTTTTGGCGGTTTCGATGCCATTCAATTTTAAAGTGAGTACCCCTTTTTCATTGATGATGTCAACTAAGTTCCATTCGCCCACTTCTTTTACTGCACCTTCTGTTCCTACGATTAAATCATATAAATTGCCCGCTCTGTGCTTGATGATTTTACCATCTTCATGACCATCATTGTCTAGCACTTGCATTTCTGGTCCTGTAAACCAAGTATTTTTATATCTAGGGTCTTCTTGTACAAAAAAGATAATACCGCTATTGCCGTTTTTAGCAATCTTCCATTCTAATTGCAAATGAAAATCATTGAATGATTCATCCGTGACAATATCACCACCGCCATTTTTTGTTCTACGCGCAGGGTCTAAAGTGATGGCACCATCTTCTATCTGCCAAAGGCTCCCTACTTTTTCCTTTGCATAGGTATGCCAGCCATTCATGGTCTTACCATCAAATAAGGATATCCATTTTTCTTGTGCGCTTGCTTGAATACAAACAAAGCTCACCACCATTGTTAATAGAAATGTTTTCATGTAAATTGGTTAAGCGTTAAAAGTGAATCCTGCCCTGGATTATATTACTTCTTTAAAAGTAATATATATTTAACCATTTGCTCTACATCTTCGGGTTTTAATTGAGGATGCGGGGTCATTGGGATAGCGCCCCAGTTGCCACTTCCGCCTTTGATAATTTTTGAAACCAACATTTTAACATTCTCCTCATTGTTCTCATATTTTGCTGCTACCTCTTTATACGCAGGTCCAATATTCTTTTCACTAGTTTTATGACAAGTTAAACAATCACTGCCTGCTACTAAGGCCAATCCTTTTTGATAATCTGGATTATCAGACAAAGCGTTACCAGCTGGAGCAGCTGCTACATCAGCGGTTGCTGTTTTTGGTGCTTCTGTTGATCCGCCACCACAAGCCATCAAGGCCACTACTGCTGTCATCATAAATAAAACCTGCTTCATACTTCTTTCTTTTTTAATGTTTAAATACCCAATATTTTTTTATTAAATGCTTCGTCTGATCCTGTGTTAGCAAAATCATCGAATGCTTTTTCTGTTACTTTAATGATGTTTTTTTGAATAAAGATAGCGCCTTCAGCAGCACCCACTTCAGGATGTTTGATGGCACATTCCCATTCCATTACTGCCCAACCTTTGTAATTGTAAGCAGCTAATTTGCTAAAAATACTTTTAAAGTCTACTTGACCATCGCCGAGTGATCTAAATCTGCCTGCGCGGTCAATCCAGTTTTGATAACCACCATAAACACCTTGCTTAGCGCTTGGATTAAATTCTGCATCTTTTACATGAAACATTTTAATGCGCTCATGAAAAGCATCGATATAACCTAAGTAATCCATACACTGTAAAACAAAATGTGACGGATCATATAATAGACAAGCACGTGGATGTTGCTTTACTTTATCTAAAAACATTTCATAAGTAACGCCATCATGTAAATCTTCACCAGGATGAATTTCATAACAAAGATCTACCCCAACTTTATCAAATTCATTTAAGATAGGCGTCCATCTTTTGGCTAGTTCAGTGAATCCTGTATCTACCAATCCTGCTGGACGTTGTGGCCAAGGATATACCGTATGCCATAATAATGAACCACTAAAGGTAGCATGTGCATTCAAGCCTAAATTTTGTGAAGCCTTGGCTGCATAGATTAATTGTTGCACTGCCCACTCTGTTCTAGCTTTTGAATTACCATGCACTTCTTTGGGTGCAAATCCATCAAATTGTGCATCATAGGCGGGGTGAACGGCCACTAGTTGTCCTTGTAAATGCGAAGACAATTCGGTGATTTCCATTCCTGCTTTTGCAACGATGGCTTTTATTTCATCTGCATAAGTTTTACTTTCTGCAGCTTTTTTTAAATCGATGCATCTTGGGTCCCAACTAGGAATTTGTACTCCTTTGAAACCTAATCCAGCCGCCCATTTACAAATACTTTCTAAAGTATTGAAGGGCGCTTCGTCGCCCATAAATTGGGCTAAAAAAATTGCGGGTCCTTTAATTGTTGTCATAAGTTTATTTTATAAAACATAAGGCGTCCATTTAGTATCGGACTGCGATGATGCTACTACGTTATCAATAAATGCCATGCCTCTTAAACCATCTTCAATGCCTGGGAAGTCTAACATTTCAGCACTAGGCTTCGTGCCGTCAATTTTACAGCCAAGGGTTAAAGCAAAATTGCGGTAGATATTCGCAAAAGCTTCTAAATAACCTTCTGGATGTCCTCCTGGTGTGCGGCTATTGTGAATGGCCACAGGAGAAAGTCGATCTCCATAATTACCACCAGCTCTTAATACTTGTGCAGGTTGATCCATCCATTTTACATGTAAGGTATTAGGCTCGTGTTGCATCCATTCGATGCCGCCTTTTTCCCCATAAATTCTAATTTTTAAATTGTTCTCTTCGCCGGCTGCTACTTGTGAGGCCATTAATACCCCCTTAGCGCCATTGTCAAACTTCAACATGACAGCGCCATCATCATCCAACATTCTTCCTTCTACCATCGTATTTAATTCGGCGCAGACTTCTGTAATTTTTGCACCACTAATGTATTCAGCTAAATGAGCAGCATGGGTACCAATATCCCCCATTACCGAACTTTTTCCAGATTTTTTTGGATCAGTTCTCCATGCGGCTTGAGCATTACCTTCTCTTTCAGACAATCTACTCAACCAGCCTTGCGCATATTCTACCCATATCTTACGAATCTTTCCCAATTGCCCGTCTTTAACCATTGCTTTGGCATGTTTCACCATGGGATAGCCAGAATAAGTATGTGTCAAACAAAGAGTCAAGCCTGTTTCGTCTAATTTTTGTTTTAATTGTTTTGCTTCATCCAATGAAAAAGTAATAGGCTTTTCAATCACCACATGAAAGCCATATTCTAAGGCCATCATTGCTGGAGCAAAATGTGCAAAGTTGGGCGTTACGATAGTCACAAAATCCATTCTCACCTCTGCAGGCAAAGCAGCTTCTTTTTTGATCATTTCATCGAATGTCAAGTAGGTTCTTTCTTTTGGAAGAAACAAAGCTTCTCCTGAGGCAACAGCAATTTCAGGATTGATGCTTAAGGCACCACAGCTAATTTCAATGAGTCCATCCATGTTGGCAGCAAGTCTGTGGATGGCACCAATGAAGGCATCTTTTCCTCCACCTACCATTCCCATTCTAAGTTTTCGGTTCATTTTTTGAGTATTTTATTGGCTTAAAAATCGTTTGAATGTGTCAATCTAACACTTTCGGAGTATTACTAGTAGCAATTTCCTTATTATTTTGCAAATTACCTCCTTTTTCCATCAATTATTTTTTTAAAAACAGGAAATAAAAATTATATTTATCCAATCAACTTTATTGTAAACCTAACGATTCTGATATGTCATCTAATGTCAATAGACGTAAACTAATTAAACAAGTTTTAACTGGATCTGCTGCACTTGCAACAGGTGTTGCACTTCCTTCAAATATTTTTGCAGCCGTGAAAAATCAAACAAGTACATTACCCCTAAAAGGAAACATCAATCATACTGCTTGCAGATGGTGTTACAGTAAAATCCCATTGGAATCTTTGGCAAAAAGCTTTAAAGAAATTGGCATGATTGGCATGGATTTAGTGGGGCCTTCTGATTGGAAAGTTTTAAAAGAAAACGGATTGACCGCTACGATGTGCTGGGGTGCCGAATTAAATTTAACCGATGGTTTTAATACTATACAATACCATGATAAATTAGTTAAAAATTATAATGATCACATCGATTATGTTGCTGACGCTGGTTATACGAACTTAATATGTTTCTCTGGAAGTAGAAGAGGTATGGATGACGAGACCGGTTTGAAAAATTGCGTAACAGGTTTAAAAAGAATTTTAGCGCATGCAGAAAAAAGAGGCGTGATTCTTCAAATGGAACTTTTAAATTCACGCGTAGACCATAAAGATTACATGTGTGATAAATCTTCTTGGGGTATTGAATTGTGTAAGCGTTTAGATTCTCCTAATTTCAAATTATTGTTTGATATCTACCACATGCAAATTGATGAAGGCGATATCATTCGTACCATTCAAAGAGATCATCAATATTTTGGACATTACCATACAGGAGGTGTGCCAGGTAGAAATGAAATTGATGAAAGACAAGAATTAAATTATCCAGCCATTATGCGTGCCATTGTTAAAACAGGCTTCAAGGGATATGTGGCACAAGAATTTATTCCGGCAGATAAAGATCCGATTGCTTCTTTAGCAGCCTCGGTTAAAATTTGCGATGTTTAAATTTATTTATTTTAATATATAACAATCAATTCTAAAAATTTATAAGATGGCAGAACAACAGTATGATGCAATTGTAGTGGGCTCTGGAATTAGCGGTGGATGGGCAGCTAAAGAGCTTACCCAAAAAGGGTTAAAGGTTTTAATGTTGGAGCGCGGTAGAAATATCGAACATATTAAAGACTATGTCAATGCAAACAAAGAAGCTTGGGACTTTCCGCATCGTGGTACCCGCACACAAGAAATGATCAAAGATTATCCTGTGTTAAAAAGAGATTATCCTTTGAACGAAACTAATTTAGATTACTGGTGTGTAGATAAAGACAGCCCTTATGTAGAAACTAAACGTTTCGATTGGTTTAGAGGCTATCATGTGGGCGGTCGTTCTTTAATGTGGGGTCGTCAATCTTACCGTTGGTCTGATTTGGATTTTGAAGCCAATGCAAAAGATGGACATGGGGTGGATTGGCCTGTGCGTTACAAAGAAATTGAGCCATGGTATGATTATGTAGAAAAATTCGCAGGCATTAGTGGAAATAGAGATGGCTTAGCCGTTTTACCTGATGGACAATTTTTACCAGCCATGGATTTGACTTGTGTGGAGAAAGATGTAGCTGCAAGAATTAAAGATATTTACAAAGGGGCCCGTCACTTAATTATAGGTCGTACAGCTAATATTACTGTACCGCATGAAGGTCGCCCTGGTTGTCAGTTCAGAAATAAATGTTGGTTGGGTTGTCCTTTTGGCGGATATTTTAGTACACAGTCTTCTACTTTACCAGCTGCGATGGCAACGGGTAATTTAACTTTAAGACCTTGGAGTATTGTTACTGAAATTAAATACGACAAAGATAAAAAGCGTGCCACCGGTGTTACCGTATTGGATGCAGAAACCAATAAAACAATTGAATTCAAAGCAAAAATAATTTTTGTGAACGCGTCTACTTTAAATAGTACTTGGTTATTGATGAATTCAGCTACCGATGTTTGGGAAGGCGGATTGGGTAGCAGCAGTGATGCCTTGGGTAAAAACTTAATGGATCACCATTTAGGCATTGGCGCTGGTGGAACTGTAGAAGGGTATGAAGACAAATACACTTTTGGTCGTCGCGCCAATGGTTTTTATATTCCAAGGTTTAGAAATGTGGGTGATGACAAACGTGACTATGTGCGTGGTTTTGGTTACCAAGGTAGTGGAACAAGACAAGGTTGGAAACATGATGTGGCTGAATTTTCTATTGGTGGTGAATTCAAAGATGCAATGACTGAACCAGGTGGATGGACAGTGGGCATGGGTGGTTTTGGAGAGATGTTGCCAGACCCCACCAATAAAGTAACCTTGGATAAAACAGTGAAAGACAAATGGGGCTTGAATGTTTTAAACATCGATTGTGAGTTAAAAGACAACGAGAAAAAAATGCGTAAAGATATTTTAGCTGATGCGCAAGAGATGTTAGAAAAAGCAGGCGTGAAAAATGTTCAAGGACGTGAAGGCGATGGTACCCCAGGTAGAGGTATTCATGAAATGGGTACAGCACGTATGGGAAGAGATCCTAAAACTTCTGTATTAAATGGCAATAACCAAGTATGGGATGCGCCTAATGTATTTGTAACAGATGGTGCATTTATGGCAAGTTCATCTTGCGTAAATCCCTCTTTGACCTATATGGCATTTACTGCTCGTGCTGCTGAGTTCGCAGTAAATGAATTGAAAAAAGGAAACTTATAATTTTATAAAATTTTAAATATTATTTTATGATGAATAGAAGAGAAGCCTTATCAAGAGTAGCCCTTATCATGGGTGGCACTGTATTAGGCGCAGAAGCATTCTTATCAGGTTGTACCACAGGAAAAACTGGCCTAAGTTTTTCCGCCACTGATATTACTTTCTTAAATGAAGTAGCAGAAACCATTTTACCTGCGACCAGTACCCCTGGTGCCAAAGAAGCAAAAGTGGGTGTGTTCATGACCGTGATTGTCAAAGATTGTTATGAAGAAAAAGACCAAAATACTTTTGTGGAAGGCTTGAAAAAATTAAACGAGGCATCCACTAAAGCCAGTGGCAAAACCTTTGTGGAGGCCACTGCTGCTCAACGCCATGATTTACTGGTAGACTTAGACAAGGAAGCAAGTGCTTTCCAAAAAACCAAAAAGCCAGACGAGCAAAAACATTATTTTACCATGTTAAAGGAGTTGACCTTATGGGGATTCTTTAGCTCTGAAGTAGGTGCTACCAAGGTATTGCGCTACAATGCGGTTCCTGGAAAATACGATGGTTCCTATCCTTATAAAAAAGGGGACAAGGCTTGGGCAACTTCCTAGTTAGGTCTTTATCTAAACGTTTAAAATATTTTTATGAACAATTCAAGAAGAAATTTCCTGCGTCAAACGGCATTAGCAGGTGCAGTTTTAAGTATGCCTTTTCGCAATGAATTAATGGCGATGGGGGCTAAGGGAAATAAATATGGCATCCAATTATGGACTGTGAAACAAGCCTTATATAAAGACACCCTAGGTGTTTTAAAACAATTGTCTAAAGCTGGGTACAAACAAATAGAAGGTTTTGAAGGGGACAAAGGTATTTTTTGGGGAATGAAAAATACAGAATTGAAAAAAGTATTGGATGATTTAGATATGAAAATGGTGTCTTCTCATTGCAATAATACCCAAGACTTTGAACGCAAGGCAGCTCAAGCAGCTGAGATTGGAATGAAGTATTTGATTTGTCCACACAAAGGCGCACAAAAATCAATTGATAATTTTAAACAATTCTCTGATGAGTTCAATGCTTGCGGAGAAATTACTAAGAAAAACGGTTTGCGTTTTGCTTACCATAATCATGATTATTCTTTTGTACCTATGAATGGAATTATACCTCAAGATTTAATGATGAAATCTACAAATCCAGATACCGTTGATTTTGAAATGGATATGTATTGGACGGTGGCTGCTGGTATAGATCCTATTGCTTACATGAAAAAATTTCCTAATCGTTTCAAACTGGTACATGTAAAAGACATGGCTAATACTGCAACAGGGGGAAAAGAGTCTTGTATTATTGGGAAAGGCAATATCAATTATAAATCTTTATTGCCTCAAGTGGCTGAACAGGGCGTTAAATATTATATCGTAGAACAAGAAGCTTATACTGGCACTACCGAATTAGATTGCGCTAAAGACGACGCCGCTTACATGAAAACTTTAAACTGGTAATTCGCTGTTTATTTTAGTATTTTTGCGAAGTTGAATTATGCATTATGAAGGATCAGTTGAAACAACTTGCAAAACAATTGGAGGGAGATCTTTTTTTCGATAAAATGATCAGGACTTTGTATGCAACGGACGCCTCTAGTTATAGAGAGCTGCCGCTGGCTGTAGCCATTCCAAAAACGAAGCAAGATATTTCAAAACTGATTGATTTTGCCTCTACTCATCAAACTTCTTTAATTCCAAGAACAGCAGGCACTTCTTTGGCAGGGCAGGTAGTGGGAAATGGAATTATCGTAGATGTATCCAAACATTTCAATCAAAATCTAGAACTCAATAAAGAAGAAGGCTGGGTGCGTGTGCAACCTGGTGTGATTCGCGATGAATTAAATTTATTTCTTCAATCGCATGGTTTATTTTTTGGTCCAGAAACTTCTACGGCCAATCGTGCCATGATGGGTGGAATGGTAGGTAATAAT
>Ga0114977_10003242_pt1 | contig 10432 bp, 7 predicted proteins | sample S_130805_MF_Meta_FD_87026 | JGI IMG/M metagenome (GOLD analysis project Ga0114977, IMG submission 87026) | Freshwater microbial communities from Lake Simoncouche, Canada to study carbon cycling - S_130805_MF_MetaG | ecosystem: Environmental > Aquatic > Freshwater > Lake | place: Lake...
AAGCTGGTCGAGAGAATCAACGATCTGGCGCAACTGGCAGCAAGCGGAGGCGAGGCCAGAATTGTTGCGAAGATGAACGCCCTGACCGACGAGAAGATCATCCACGCCTTGATTCGGGCCGGACAAATGGGCGTCAAGATTGACCTGCTCGTGCGTGGTGCCTGCATGCTGCCGGCGCAATTGCCGGGACTGACGGACAACATTCATGTTCGCTCCGTCATCGGGCGCTTCCTGGAGCATTCGCGCGTTTTCTATTTCCGACGCAATGGCGTGGAAGAGCTCTATCTCTCCAGCGCAGACTGGATGAACCGCAACATGATGCGTCGGGTTGAACTGGCCTGGCCGGTGACCGATCCGGTGCTGCGTCAACGCATCATCGACGAAGATCTGGTGGCCTATCTGCACGATGGCGTCGACGCGTGGGACCTGCTGGCCGATGGCAGTTACGCCCGGGTCAAGCCAGTCGCGCGCCGCGCCGCGCACGGCGCGCAAGTTGCTCTGATGCAGCGTTACAACGGACCCGACGACGCGGGGCGTGACTGAGATGGATCTGGTCTTGTGGCGCCACGCAGAAGCACAGGATTGGGTTGAGGGCTGTGACGACATGGCGCGCACGCTCACCTCGCGTGGCGACAAGCAGGCCTCGCGCATGGCCAAGTGGCTGGACCGGCAGATACCCGACACGACACGAATTCTGGTGAGCCCGGCGCGGCGCAGCGAGCAGACGGCGATGGCGCTGGGTCGCAAATACAAAATCAAGGCAGAACTCGCGCCCGGCTGCAGCGTGGCACAGTTGCTCGAACTCGCGCAATGGCCCAACGCCAAAGGCACGGTGTTGGTGATCGGGCATCAACCGACGCTGGGCCAGACGATTTCGCAGCTGATTGGCCTGAGCGTCAGCGAATGCTCGGTAAAGAAAGGTGCCGTCTGGTGGCTGCGCAACCGTGAACGTGCCGAGCACGCCCAAACGGTTGTGGTGACCGTGCAGTCACCCGAGGTGCTTTAGGCGTAACTCACAGTGCCGGCGGCCGTTACGTTGATGGTCTTGCCAACGGCGGCAGTGTAAGTGGTGGACTTGACCGTGCTCACGAACACATATTCACCTTTGACAGCGTCGCTGGTGACGGTCATCAGCAGGTAGCCGCGGCGAATCGAATCGCAGTAGTTCAAGTCATCCACCAGACCGAGACCGGCACCCACTGCCGCTGAGCCCAACTGCGCTATCAGGGCGCTACCGTCAAGTGAACTTGCCATGGCACCCAAACCGACACTTTCAAAGCCGGGGGCTGTGACCGAGGAGGCGGCAAACTCAACGCCTACCTTTTCACCGGCCAGTGTCGTCAGGTTGGCAAACCAGGCGTTGTGCGAGTCGCCAGAGAGTGTCACGAGTTTCTTCTTCTGGGCCTTGATGGCTTGCAACACGGCTTCACGGTTGCTCGGATAGCCGTCCCATGAATCCAGGTTGTACGGAATCTTGGGCGCACTCAGCAGTGCGGCCTGGGTTGGTGTCAGTGCGGCGCTGCCAGCGGCGGCGCGAGTGGCTTTGGCGGTCAGGTAATTGCTGATGGCGCTGGCAACGCCCGTCGGGTTGGTCGCTGCCGTCGCATAGGCTTGCAGAACCGAAGCGGGAAACCACATGCGCGCCATGATGTCCTGATTGCCCAGGAACTGCCAGCTCGCGGTGGATGAAGAAATACTGCTGGTAAGCCAGCTCTGTTGCGTGGCGCTGATCATCCTGCGTGCCGCATCCGTGCCGCTGGTCAAACCGGTCAGGTAGCGCGTCACGCCGCCATCGGCATCGCCAAAACCGTCGTATTGCTGATCGCGTCCTTCAATGCGCGTGTCAAGCATGTGCAGCGAGAGCAGATTGCCGAAGTCAAAGCTGCGATAAATCTTGAGCAGGTTCGCCGCGTCGGGTGTGCGAATCGGCATCCACTCGTGGTAAACCTTGGCAGCGACAGCCTTGCGTGTGGGCCAGTCGCCCTGCGTCAGCGGGTTGTGGTTTTCTGCACCGCCAACATACGCGTTGTTGGCAATTTCATGGTCGTCCCAGATCGTGATCCAGGGCATCTTGGCATGCAGGGCCTGCAGGTTGGGGTCTGAGCGGTACAGGGCGTAGCGTGCGCGGTAGTCGCTCAGGCTGACCATGTCGTTGGCGGGAACCGTCACCCGCCCCAGCGCGACGGCGTCGGCGTTACCAAACTTCTTCGGGTCCGAGCCGTATTCGTACAGGTAGTCGCCCAGGTGAATGGCGTACTGGGCGTCGGACTTGGCGGCTGCATCATAGGCATTGAAAAAGCCTTCGGAGTAGAGCGCGCAGGAGAATGCGGCGAGCTTGACCGATGCGGCATTGCCTGCTGGCAGCGTTCGGGTTGTACCAACGGTGGAGATCACACCAGCGTCATCCACAAAGCGATAAAAATAGCTGCTGCCGGCAGTCAAGCCGGTGACATCGACTTTGGCAGTGAAGGACGAAGCCTCTGTCGTCTCCACGCGACCGGTTCGCAGCACCGTGGCAAAGGCATTGTCAGCCGCAACTTGCCAGGTCAGCCACACGGAGTTGGTACTGTCGGCCATCTTCGCGTGGGTCCACAAAATGACGCGATCAGCCAGTGGGTCACCACTTGCTACGCCATATTTGAAGTCTGCCTTGGGGGTGGAACCACCGCAGGCGGCCAGCGTGCCTAGCATCGCCACGGCTGCGGTAGCGCTGGCGGTTTTCACCATAAAGTCGCGACGACTGCTCTGAACTGTCATTGATTTAACTCCTGAAAAGGAGTCCATTAAGCAGACGGTATGTGACAGCCGTGTTAAGGACTCAAGTGAACCTTCCGAACAGCATGCTGGCAAGGGTGGCGTTGGTCGCATCACGTCAGTTCACACTGATGCCCTGTTCGCCGGCGATGTACTCGCGCCGGCACCAACAGACGCTAATCTAGTGAGTGACTATGACGGCCTGAAGACAAAGTCCAGAAGGCTACGACCTTAGAGTTTTTGCCCAAGCGCCAGTCCGCGCAGGAACTCCGCCAGTCCACGATCAAGCTCCAACTCGGCGACCAAAGTTGCCGCCTGAATGGCATCGCGCCTGGCTCCAAGACCGGTTTGCAGCTTGCTGGCCTGCAGCAGCCAGGCTTGCGTCTGCTTGCCCGGTAGCAGGCTTTCAAGCGCTTCCAGGTTGTAGCGCATTCGTTTGGCCAGAATGCGCACGCGATGTTCCTGATCCGGCTCGGCGGCGTTTTCGCCTGCCAGTCTTAACTGCTCATGCAAGCGCTTGATCCGGCTTTTTGTCCACCGGCGCAACGAACCCTTGGGTTCGGGCACAGTCTGTTCGGCAGCGTTTGTGGCGTTCAAAGCCTCCAGCCACTGGGTGGTAGCCAACAGGCAGGTACCCAGGGCCGGATCCTGCAGCGCGTAACGCACGGCCTTGCGTTGCAGATGGGCGGCTTGCTGCAGGGCCTCGGTCATGGTCTGCCAGACCTCGGCGCGGCGCGGATCCGCCGCAATGTAGGCATCGGCGGCGGCCGGCAAGGTTTCCATGCGGGCCACGTCGAGGTCACGGAGCTTGCCCAGACAGGTCAGCAGCGCCAGCAAGGCCTGCCAGGAGGGGGCGCTCTGCTCCGCCAGCACTGGGGCGAACAGATGTCTGGCGCTTTTGAAGCGCCGCCACCCGACACGGGCCTGATGCACCAACTCGGGCTCGTCCGAGAGCAGCAAGCTGTTCAAGTTGCCGGTAAATTGAGAAAACATCTCTTGCATGACGCGCTGCGCCGCCTCGGTGCGCGGCAGCTTGGTAGACAAGCGCTGCGGCCGGGCGCGCATTGGCGCATGGATGGCCCCTTGCGCCAATGCGTAACCGCGCTCTGCTTTGCTGGCAGACGCTGGCAATACGGCAATGCTGGCGGCGATCTGGTTTGCAACTTCAAAAAGGGCGGCTGCGGGGCCAGCTTTGAGTTCAAGTTCGAGTTCGCAGATCGGTGTGGCGCGCTCGCCGTGGACGATCTGCCCGATGTCGAGTGCCACTTCGACCACGCAGCCGCCCGGCCGGCGCAGCAGCCAGACGGTTCGCTCAAAGCTGGTTTCAAAGACCGGTGCCAAGGTCCGAAACAGCTTGCCGCCTGGATCCAGGTCTGACCACGGTGTAGCTTGCAAACTCTTGAGCGACAAGTTGGCACTGCGCAGCGGAGTCTCCCATTCGCCACGTTGACTCAGCGCCGAGTCGGATCGGCCGGTGGTCTTGAGCGTCTGCAGCCACTTCGGCTTTTCCGTATCACCCACGCGCCGCAGTCTCAGCGCAACCCGTTGTTGCCGCAACGCAGAATCGGGTGTGTCGAAATAGATGTTGTGCAAGTGCAGGCGGGCGCTCTTGCGCCTTGCCAGGATGGGAATTTGGGTCAGCCGCCTGGCCAGCGTTAAAGGATCAGCGCCCGGCAGAGCCAGTTTGAGTTCTATTTCCTGCGGACTTTGAATTCCGGGAGCTGTTTTCATCAAATCATTGATGCACTGACGTCCGAGGACCAGCTTGCGTGGCCGCCGGACGGCTGGCGACAAGCTTGATGAATTCCCGGTATGGAACCGACCACTGTTTGCGATCCTGGTTCAAGGCCTCGCGTGCATCGAGTTCCTTCTTCAACTGCGTGACCAGTTCATCATCATCGCCATAGCGGAGCTGTAGCTTGGCGAACAATCGCCTGATGTTATTCAAGTCTCTTGACATCGTGTTTTCCTTAGCGAGCGGAGAAGTATCAACCATTCCATGCGGGTTGAACAGGCCGAAATGTCAACGACCGTTGATTTGGCGCAACTCTCTGATGAGAAATTTTCATGTCATCGGTGTGACACATTCATGTATGACATTAGCGCTTTTGTAATCAACTTTCATTCAACCATGTCAACCATGTCAACCATGTCAACCACCTCCTACGTTGCGCGCAAACCGTGCGTCCAGATTGCCTTCACCCTGAGCACTTTGGCCCTCTGCATTCAAACGGCTTACGCCCAGCAAGTGGCGATGGTAGAACTGGCGCCGGTCAGCGTCACGGTGCAATCCGGTGCTTATGGCACGGCCGCCAAGGGAACCGCCTCGTCTATTGCGCCGTCACAGGCCAGTCTGGATGCGACGCAGCCCCAGTCCATCATCACGCGTGACTTCATGGACCTGTCGGTCGCCCCTACGACCGAATACAGCCGCATTGTCAACATCGCCCCGAGCATGTCGGGCGAGGCAGCCAACGGACCGGGCCTGGGTGAAACCAAGGTAACCCTGCGCGGCTTCAGCGATGACCAATACAACATCACCTTCGATGGCATACCGTGGGGCGACACCAACAACCCGGCCCATCATTCCACGTCGTTCTTCCCTGGCACCATCATCGGTGGTGCCACGGTGGAGCGGGGTCCGGGCAACGCCAGTAACTTCGGCTACGCGACCTTTGGCGGCTCCATCAATCTGTTCTCGAAGCAGGCTTCGAAAGAGCAGTCAGCCAGCGTTTTCGCCACGATGGGAAGCTGGAACACGCGCCTGCTGGGCGTTGGCTATGAAAGCGGTCGTTTTGGCGATGCAGCTGATGCCACCTTGCAGTTGAACTACCAGAACCTGCGTTCCGACGGCTATCTGAGCTTCAGCCCGATCCAGGCCCAAAACGTGACCGTCAAATTTGAGCGCAAGGTGGGTGACAGCTCGGTCTTGACGCTATTCACATCCGTCAACAATACAAAGTACTGGCAACCCGACAGCAACAAGGGTGCCACACAGACTCAAATCGCTGCCTACGGGAAAAACTTCCAGTTGAACGACGATCGCAGCAGCCTGAACTACTGGGGTTACAACTACACCAACAAGGATACCGACTTCGACTACCTGCGCTTGCGCAGCAACCTCGGCAACGGCTGGAAGACAGACAATGCCTTGTACACCTACGCTTACAACAACCAGACCATCTCGACCAACGACCCTACCTGGACCGGTACCGTTGGAACCACCAAAGACCCGCGTACCGCGGTTGCTGGTGTGGTGACCGTCATTCCAGGCATTGACAAGCAGAACAAATACCGCGTCTGGGGCGACATCTTCAAGGCGACCAAGCAGGGTGATTTCGGACAGTTCCGCACCGGCGTGTGGCTTGAGTATTCGACGACCGACCGCCACCAGTACGACATCAACGTGCTCAACATGGCGTACAACACCGGTTTTGAAAAGGCCATTGCCGGTGTGCCGGCCACCGCTACCCTGCCCAACAGTGACCGTCCGATCAACAGCGTGAAATTTGAACATCAGTCGCATATTGGGACCGCCCAGCCGTTTGTGGAATACGCATGGGATGTGACGGCGGATATGCAGGTCACGCCGGGCCTGAAGTACGTCAACATCACCCGTTCGCAGACTTCACCGGTTGGCCAGACCACGCGTATCGTGAACGATGCTGGCAGTTTGACTTACGCTGCCACGCTGCCCTTCCTGACCATCAATCAGAAGATCAATGACGGTATGTCGGCGTACGCCCAATATGCCAAGGGCTTCCAGATTCCTGACCTCAACACGTTCTACGTTGCCAATCCGAGCCTCAACAGCACGGATCCGCAAAAGACCACGAACTATCAAGTCGGCATTGTTGGCAAGTCGGACCGCATGACCTGGGATGCGGACGTCTATCGTATCGAGTTCACCAACAAGCTGCAGTCGGTGACCTCAGGCACCGACACCTATTTCACCAATATCGGTGGCGCCACTTACCAGGGCGTGGAAGCCCAGATGGCCTACGTATTGGGTGGCGGTCTGTCTGCCTATCTGAATGGATCACTCAACACAGCGAAAGCGACCGATACCGGCTTGCAACTCGCCAATGCGCCGGAATTCACGGCGGCACTGGGGGCCCTGTACAACGAAGGCGCATGGTCCGGTTCGCTGATCTACAAGGTGAACGGTCCGGTCCGTCAGAAGGATTTCAGCGCGAGCAAGGCGCCGATCAACGGCGTGGCTTACTATGACTATTACCAGACCCCCAGTTATGGCACGCTGGACTTCGCCCTGGCCTATCAACTGAGCGCCAACAGCGTGTTTGGCAAGAAGCTGAAACTTCAGCTCAACGTGTTCAACGTCTTGAACAACAATGCCAATACGGCAATCAGCACAGGTTCCAGCCTGGCTTACGACACCTATGTGTATCAGACGCCGCGCAGCTTCCAGGTTTCGCTGAAGGCTGACTTCTGATCGTCGGCAATCACTGTCCCAGCAGACCCTTCTTGAGCATCGAATCGACCGGCCTGTCGCCGGCGAAGATGCCAAGCAAGGCATCAAAAAAGTCAGCTCCCGCAATCGCTTGACCCTGGCTGACCCCGTTCACGGCCAGCCGTGTACCGAACTCGGGCAGGTAGTCAAGCGTGATGTTGTCGCCTTTGACTGTCCTGCCTATGCGTTCGATCGTGCGCTGCAACTGAGCGATGCGATCACCGAGCCGGACCAGTTCGGCATCGCTGGTGTTTTTTCGAATGCCGGTGACCAAGGCACTGGTGAAATCGTCCGGGCCGGCATTTTGAAGCATCCGTAGCTGCAAGCGCTTGGGTCCTGGCATCAGCGCGACTTCGAGTGAACTGCCCACCCTCTCGCCGAGATAGAGAGCTGCCACGTAGGCCTTGATGAAGAATATCTTGCGCACACCCAGACCATTCAGGCGCAGTTCGCGATTGGACAGACGGATCGAATCGTCAAATTCCTGACCTTCCAGCGTTGCAGCTGCAGTCTGCCAACTGAGCGACAGGCAGAGCAGTGCAACAGTGAGGATTCTTGGGGTGTTCTTGATGGCGCGGCACGGCTAACCGTTGGGGCTGCCGAGAGTCCCGCATTCTGCCGGTGAAACATGTCAGGCAAGTGACAGATCGATTGCTTGCTGCGTAATCAATGTGACATCTGTTTGACATATTTCGCTGTTAACGTGGGCCAACGAATACGCGTTTTCAAGCAGCAGCCATACGCGCTGTTGGAATGGCAGACGCCGACGTCGGTGCAACCTGAAAGCGAAGCAATGAAGACCCCCAAACAACGCCCCGTCGTTGACACTTGGGATGAGGCCGAATGCAAGGGCATCATCGAGCAGCTGTGGACGCTGCGCCAAAGCATGCTGGCCAGTGAGGCTGGCCTGGCCACACATCTACAAAGCGTCGATCCGACCTACCGAGCCAGTGCGCGCAACCTGGTGCATTACCTGGCCTTGCGACGCCATGACCGGCGCGATCTGCAGGAATGGCTGTCCAGGGTCGGACTGTCGTCGCTTGGCAGGGCCGAGTCGCACGTGATGGCGAATCTCGACAAGGTGCTCGGCATCCTGCACCGCTTGACCGGGCAACCGTGGCAGCCTCATTCCAAGGATGAGCCGGTTGGTATCAAGACCAGTCAAAAGCTGCTTGAGCGGCATACCGCCGAACTGCTTGGAGCGGCACCAGCGGACCGGGTCGTGCGCATCATGGTCACGCTGCCTTCAGAGGCGGCCAAGGATTTCGGACTGGTCAGACGCCTGGTCGTATCCGGAATGGACATCGCCCGGATCAACTGTGCGCATGACGGGCCAGCCGAGTGGAAGGCGATGGCGGCGCACGTTCGCAGGGCGGCCAAAACCATAGACCGGCCAGTCCGGATTCTGATGGACCTGGGCGGGCCGAAGCTGCGCACCGGCCACATTCCGTCGGACGCGGCGGTACTCAAGCTTCGACCCGAGCGTGACGATTTGGGGCGCGTGTTGTCTGCGGCGTGCGTCGGCATCCGGGCGACTGGCGCTATCGCGACGGTGGCTGGCGCCATGGATCACATCGGGGTTGAATCCCATTGGCTGGCGCAACTGCAGCTTGGTGATCGGATCGAGATTACAGATGCCCGCGACGCTGATCGCCATCTGCGCTTGGTGCAGCAGGACGAAGCAGGTTCTCTGGCAGAGTGCGTCCAGACGGCCTACCTGGTGCCGCAGACGAAGCTCAAGCTTTGTCGCTCTGGAGTCGAGCATGCTGTGACCCGTGTCACGGATCTGCCTTGCAAAGACGGCTTGCTGCATCTGGTGCGTGGTGGCTCGCTGCGCCTGACCGGGCCGACCGTTGATGCACTGCCCCGCAAGGCCAAGGGAAGGGCGCTGCGTCCCATGCCGACCGTGGTCTGCACCTTGCCCGAGGTCTTTGCGCAGGTCTGCGTTGGTGAACGCATCTGGTTTGATGATGGCCGCATTGGTGGCGTGATCAAGCGCGTCGAACCGGCGTGGCTGGAAGTTCAGATCACGCACGCACGAGACAGCGGCGAAAAGCTCGCGGGCGACAAGGGCATCAACCTGCCCGACAGTCAGCTCCGACTGCCAGCGCTGACCGAGAAAGACATCGAGGATCTGGCGGTGGTGGCGCAGCTTGCAGACATGGTGGGTCTGTCTTTCGTGCAGCAGGCCTCCGATGTCCAGGCCTTGCGCGAGCGTCTGACTGAACTTGGAAAGCCGGAGCTTGGCATCGTGCTCAAGATCGAGACGCGCCGCGCATTTGAAAACCTCCCTGAGTTGCTGTTTTCTGCCATGGCCAGCAAGAGCGCGGGCATCATGATCGCGCGTGGCGATCTGGCGGTGGAGTGCGGCTATGAACGGCTGGCCGAAGTCCAGGAAGAGATACTCTGGGCGGCCGAAGCCACACACATGCCGGTGATCTGGGCGACCCAAGTGCTGGAAACACTGGCCAAGACCGGATTGCCGTCGCGTGCGGAAATCACCGATGCAGCGATGGGTGAGCGGGCCGAATGCGTGATGCTGAACAAGGGTCCGCACATCACCGAAGCGATGCGAACACTCGATGACATTCTGCGCCGCATGCAGGATCACCAAACCAAGAAGCGCCCTTTGTTGCGGGCACTGCGGGCCTGGAGAACACTGGGCGGAACACCGATCTGATAGCAGATCGGATGTGGGGGGATGTCACAAATGCTTCACACGGGGGCCATAGACTGTAGCCACTTCAACACCAGCGATCTTCGCCATGCGTTTCAAACCAGCTTCTCTAACCGTGGCCCTTTGCGTTGCGGTGCTGTCGGCCACCTGCGCCGCCCAGACCATTTTTCCCTTGACCCGTGCCGACATCCTGGCGGGCTCGAAGTTTGACTTCAAGGTCGAGTTCGACAGCGTGCTTGATCCGGCGCAAGTCAAGGTCACGATCAACGGGCAGGATTACAGCAAGGCGCTGGGCAAGTCGGCAGAGCTGATTGCCAGGGAAGACGGCAAAGAGGTTTCCAGCCTGTTGCTGCGCGATGCCAGCATCAGCAAGCCCGGCCAATACGTTGTTGCTGCAAGCGACGGCAAGAGCAGTGCCACCGTGACCTGGACCGTTTACGCGACGCCTGCCAAGCGGGTGGCGAAGAACGTGATTCTGTTCGTTGGCGACGGTTTTTCGATTGGCCACCGCACGGCGGCGCGCATTCTGT
>Ga0114977_10003243_pt1 | contig 10431 bp, 8 predicted proteins | sample S_130805_MF_Meta_FD_87026 | JGI IMG/M metagenome (GOLD analysis project Ga0114977, IMG submission 87026) | Freshwater microbial communities from Lake Simoncouche, Canada to study carbon cycling - S_130805_MF_MetaG | ecosystem: Environmental > Aquatic > Freshwater > Lake | place: Lake...
CACGATCATGAACATCGGGTCGATCAGCAAGGCCATCACGGGCGCGGCACTGATGCGCGCGGTTCAAGACGGGAAGCTCTCTCTCGACGAAGACGTCAACAAATATTTGCCGTTCAAGGTGGCCAATCCTTCCTTCCCGGACGAGCCAATTACTTTGAGGCAGCTGGCGACGCACACCTCTGGCATCACTGACCGAAGTTCTGTCTACGCCGCCGCTTATCACTTCGGTCGCGATTCTCCTCAGGCCCTCGGAGAATTCCTGCACGACTACTTTGCCTCAGGCGGGAAGAACTACTCGAAAGAAAATTTCCTGGATTCAAAGCCAGGGACGCATCGCGAGTATTCGAACATCGGGGCCGGGTTGGCGGGCTACATCGTTGAACTGGCCGTCGGTGAGGATTTCAACGTGTACACAAAGCGGACCATCTTCGCGCCACTGAAGATGGGGAATAGTGGCTGGCTGATGTCCGAAGTCGACCTGGCGAAGCATTCAAACCTCTACATCGCGCAGGGACTCGCCGTGCCCATCCAACTCTATGGCCTGACCACCTATCCGGACGGAGGCCTGCGAACTTCCGTCAAAGAACTTTCTCGATTCTTCATCGCCCTGCTGGACGGGTGTGTGTATAAAGGCGTTCGCATCCTTGACAAGGAATCAGTCGACGAGATGCTCAGGTTCCAGTACAGCCCTGCAAACAAGCCTGATAACGTGAAACTGATCGGTGAGGGCTCGATGAACTCCGGAATCTTCTGGGCCACGAAACAATCCCTCGCAAAGATCGGCCACAACGGCGCCGATCCTGGCCTGGTCACGATGATGCTCTCGGACGTCGACAAACAGATCGGAGTGATCTTGTTCGTAAACACGGCGATTCGCCAGGAGGACGCAGGGGCGTACGGGGCCATCTTCGATGACCTCTGGCAACTTGGCGTGGCTATCAAAGGTGCTCGGGCGAACTAGGCCCATCCTACTGACGGCATAGCCCGGCGCAAGTTGCATGTAGCCTGGAACACTGGCCGTCTTCGGAGTCCGCGAAGCTTACCGAGGGATGTCGGCTTTGGGCACCTTGTTCGCGTTCACGACCGGCAGCTGCGCGGCAATCTGATTTGATGAATCCTCGAACGTTAAAATTCGGGCGAGTACATAGAGGTCCACATTGGCGCTTACCGGCCAGATCTGATCACAGAGATGCGGCGCAGCAATGTAATCGAGGCCAGTTGCTCCACCGCAAAGCATTGCCGCCAACGAATGATCTCGTTATCATCCGCACAGAACTGGGAATCCCGTTAGGCAATAAGGATGCTGAAGAAGCCAATTACACATCTTTGGCAGGCCAACACACGGTGGTCATCCTGTGTGTATGCCTACGCAAGCCGAAATACGATTGGCTGCGACCTCCAAGGCAAGGAGCGCGAGAACAAGTTTCCTGCAACACCGTTCATCTCAATTAGTTGGTTCTTAATTGGTTCTGTTGAACTGGTTAGCGGAAACGTCATTGCGCCTGAAGGCGCACTGCCGCATTGCCTGATTAATGGCAATCAAGGCCCGATTGTTTCTCGCAATCTTGGCGACCTGCTGTACTTCGGCATTTCAATGTATCCCGATGCGTTCACTGCCGCGTTTGGAGTTTCACCCGGAGAGGTTGAAGGGCGTTTGCTCGACGCCTACAAGGTCCTCCCGGCACATGCAACGCCGATGCTGGACGCGATCAAGAATGCACGCTCTGATGAAGATCGCATCGCGATGTTTGAAACCTTCCTTCAAGAAGGGGTCAAAGACTTTCGAGTTAGCCTATGGAATCGTGCTTTGCGGGCGGGATCGCGAATCTCGGTCCAATTGCTTTCGAGCCTCCTGAGGGTTGGGCAACGCCAAACCATTAGAGTCACCCAAGACACGCTTGGCGTCAAGGTCTCCGACCTTAAGCGATTTGCGCGCGGTGAAGTGGCCTTTGACGAAGCCAAGGGGCGACTAGATGCCTCTGAACAGGTCTCGCTGGCCGACATTGCCGCCCAAGCAGGCTATGCAGATCAGGCACACTTCTCTCGCGACTGCAAGGCCGTTACTGGCAAAACTCCAAGCGAGTTCATACGTCAATACCAAGAGGAAGAGTCAAATTGGATCTACCGCATATTCCCTTCCATTAAGCGAGACTGACGTCAGGAGGGCCGTGAACGGCCCTATTGAAAAATAAGCGTTTGACCATTCAGGGTGAGCTCAATCTTGATGCCTAGGACGTTGCCGGAACTATCGACTTTGTAGCACACAGATTCGTTAGTGGTCAGGGTACTTTCACCAGCGTGCGTAATTGAAGAGTTCACACACGCCCATGCAGCAGTTGCTCCAATTGCCTCGAGCGACCAGGTTGTGATGCTGGTGACCAATACCTTGCTCTTCGTGCTGTCTACGTACCTGACGCCGTTACTGATCAATCCACTTTGTCCAGCCAAGGCAACTGACGGCAGTGGTTGCTGGTTTGAGGCAACATCGTAGTTGCCCAAGGTGTGATTGATTCCAGCTTTGTGGTTAGCCGACAAGGAACGGCGACAACAAGGGTGGAGAAAGTAGATTGAGAAGTTGCATAAGGACGATTGGTGTCCCGGATCAACAAAGTGAGAGGGCGATAATCAGAGCTTGCCAGATCACCAAGCAATATGCCAAAGCGAAACGATTCATTTGTACCAGTTCCTCTGACGGACCCAACTCAGAGTGACGTTGCCAAAGTCATACTGGAGCGGGCGCGTGTTGAACTGTTGGGCGGCAGTTGTATTGGCAGATACGTCCGCCACCTCCCAGAATTTGCTCGACTGTTATGCAATTGCAAATCCAAAGTTGTTCGATTCAGGCGACATCTCCAGTTCGCGCGGACTTGGCCCAAACGAAGAGCACCCAACAACAAATTGCAGTTGGTAATGACAGTGCCAGAAAACCAGCACGATAGGTTCCAAAGGAACTGGCCAGAATTCCGAACAGCATAGGCCCAAGAACGACACCGGAATACGTGACGAAAAGAGTAGCGCCTGTCGCGATGCTAGCCTCGCCCGGGGGTGCCAATCGAGCAACTGCTGCAAGATAAACACCGTTCCAACCCGTGGCCGATGCACCAAAGATCGCCAGCAAGGTCAGCATCAACGGCAATAGTACAGATCCGTCGAGCAAGGCAATGCTGGCAGTGCTCACAGTCATCATTGCTGCCAACACCGCCAGCATGTATCGGTGCCCCAACCAACGGTCTGCTATGAACCCCCAGACGATGCGGCCCAGAACCCCTCCTGCCTGAGCAACCGACAGTGCCAGCCCTGAGGTAACCAAGCTGTAGCCGAACTCGGAATTCAGAAAAATCACCAGGTACGTCGACAAGCACATCTGAACAGCGGAGAACGCAAAAGACATTGCCGCCAATCTCCTTAAGTCAGGTTGCTTGACCAACATTTGCAGTGGAGCAGTGAGACTGATAGATGCCAGTTTGTGCGTCACCTGACGGTCCGTATCAAGTTGATCTCGGAGCGACTGAGCTAAGAATGCACATAGAACCGTTGCCAAACCGACTGAAAGCAACGCACTTTGCGTACCGATCGCCAGGACCAAGCCTGGAACAATGGCCCCTGCCAGCAAGCCGCCCAAGGGGACACCCGTCTGTTTAATTGAGAATATCAATGCAACCCGATGATCGGGTGTCGTCTTTGCGAGAAGATGAGAGCTTGCTGGAGTTATCGGGCCATAGCCGAAACCGATAAATAGCCCACCGAGACTAACGGCGGCAATTGAAGGAATGGCAGACAGAGCCAAACCCAAACCGCAAAGTATCAAGCAAACCTGGCTAACGCGTATCGCTCCGTAACGCGAAACAAGGTGCCCAGCAATCAGACTGGTCGACATCGCACCACAATAGACCAAACTCACGTAGACGCCTATCAAAGTGGCCGAAATACGAAGTGATTGAGCTATCGCTGGCGCCATAACCGGCAGTGTCAGGATCGCCATCGAGGCGATGGCCTGGATAGCCATTGTTAGCCACAACGCTGTCCAGGCGCCGACCCTCACAAACGCCCTTGCATCACACGGGAGAACGTGGCAGAACTCTCAGTCGATACTCGCACCCGATGCCTTTACGACCTTGCTCCACTTGGCGATGTCGGCCTTGAGAAGGGCTGCGAATTCACTCGTATCTGTTTGATAGGGTTCGGCACCTTGGGCTGAGAATTTTTCAATGATGTCTTTGGACTGCAATATTTCATTCACGTCAGCGTTGATCTTACGCACGATGCTGGCCGGTACTTTGGCTGGCGCGAAAAGCCCAAACCAGGGGTTTACATCAAAATCCTTGAAGCCGGCTTCTGCAATAGTGGGAACGTTGCTGAATGAAGATGCACGCTTGGCACTTGTGACTGCAATGGGATGAACGGTACCGCCCTTAATCGCACCAGCAACCGAGGGCAAGCTCGTAAAGACAAGGTTGATTTGACCGCCCAGCAAATCCTGCATGGCAGGCCCTGCTCCACGATACGGGACATGAATCAACTTCACACCTGCTGCCGAATTGAACATTTCGCCCAACAGGTGATTAACCGAACCGTTTCCGGCAGATCCGTAGGTGAATTCCGATTTTTTGGCCGCCGCGATCAACTCGGGTATCGTCTTATAAGGGGAATTTGCCTTGGTCACCACGACAAAGGGTAGAGTCGCCAACGTCGCAACTGGCGCAAAGTCCTTTTCTGGATCAAACGGGAGCTTCTTGTAGAGCGCACCATTGATGGCATGCGTGCCAACGTAGCTCATCAGCAAGGTATAGCCATCGGCAGGCGCGTTCGCTACCACTTCCATACCGACGTTGCCGCCCGCACCTGCCCGGTTCTCGATCACGACGGGCTGACCCCACTTTTCGCTGAGCTTCTGACCAACTATACGGGCGAGCGCATCGGACGCACCGCCCGGAGTCTGAGGCACAAGAATCTTCACTGTGCGAACTGGGAAGTCCTGCGCGAAGGCGCCGCAAGCAGCGAGCGCTATGGCCATGAGGGTGAGCCATCTCTTGGGGTTTTTGAACATGCTGTGTCTCCTGTTGTTGTGAAATTTCAGCCCGTCTGGGTGATCTGCCTGAGCGCCAAGTCCAGTTGCTGGATCATCGGTGCCTCAAAAAAGGATGGCTCCAGACCCGCCACCACTTCTGCCGTGCGTCGTTCAATCAGCCGGCGCAGTCGGTAACACGCACGCTGGTGGTGCAGCACTGCGCGGCGCGCGCCGTGCCCCAGCCATGCCTGATGTCGGTCAATCTCGTTCGACAACGCAGTGATCGATTCAGCCTTGGACGAGGACGCTAGCAAGACTGACGGCCGCCACGCACCTTCTTCATGCCTTGCCAGCGATGCGATGCGCTTGATGTCGATCGCCATTTTTTGCGCGCCGGCCAGGTCTGCCTTATTGACGACAAAGATGTCAGCCATCTCCATGATTCCGGCTTTCATGGCCTGCACCACGTCGCCGCTTTCCGGAAGTAAAAGCAGCACCAAGGTGTCAACTTGCACCCGCGCAGCGTATTCCACTTGTCCGACACCCACCGTCTCCAGCAGCACTTCATCAAACCCAAAATCGTCCATCAAGTCCAGCATCTCCGGCAGGTTGTCCGAGAGCCCGTCCGCCGTGGAACGTGAGCCGATGGAGCGGACAAAGAGCTCTGACATACCCTGCAGTTCATCCATACGAATGCGATCGCCCAGGATAGCGCCGCCCGAGCGCGGACTGCTCGGGTCTATCGCCAGGATTCCCAATCGCTTGCCAGGTGCACGGTGCAACGCCAGATGGCCGGCCAAGGTGCTTTTGCCGACACCCGGCGCACCAGTCAGGCCGATGCGCCGTGCCTCGGGCAAAGCGGTGCTCCTGCCGGGGCTGCGCATAAGGTCTGATGCACTGGCGTTGGCGAGCCTCGTCAGTGCCTGCCCAAGGGCATGGCGATCCAACTGATCACTACTCACGGTTCGCCTTTCCAAACACCTCATCGCGATGCTCATCGAGCAGTGGCGGCATGCCATAGTGCGGCGTGTAGTCATCGAACTTCAACGGGCTGGCCACCGCGCGCAGCGCCCGCGAGCCGTCGCCCAAGGTCACCACGAGTTCGCGCGAGCGGGTCAGCTCACTTTCCAGCGCTTGCTTCAGGGTACCCACCTCCGCGGCGACGACGCCCAGTGGCACCAAGCGGCGCACCCACTCAGCCGCACCGGCAGTCATCAGCACCTCTCCAATGGCGGTGAGAACCACATCCCGGTTCTGGCGTCGGTTGGCCATGGTGGAAAACAGCGGGTCGTTCACCCATTGGGGTCGAGCCACTTCGCCGCAGAATTTTTGCCAAAACTTGTCGTGGGTAATGAAGAGCGTCAGCCACCCATCGGCCGTCGGAAATATCTGGGCTGGCACCACATAAGGGTGCGATGAATTGGCCAGGCGCTCAACAACTTCCCCTGTGTTGAGCGCCGCGCCCGCCAGATAGTTAAGCTGGGACAACATCACGTCGTACATGGCCACATCAACCTGTCCGCCCTTGCCCTCCACGATCTTCGCCAACAGGCCCATTGCCGCCACCAAGCCAGCTGAGTTGTCAACGGCCGAGTAGCCCGCCTTGGTCGGCGGCGCTGAAGGGTCCCCGGTAAGCGCCATCACACCTGTCAGCGCCTGGATCACATAGTCATAAGCCGGGTTTTCTGCGTGCTGTCCTTCCAGACCGTAGCCAGTCAGCGCCACGCAGACGATCTGTTCGTTCCATCGGCGCAGGTTACCGTAGGTCAGGCCGAGCTTTTTTATCGCCGACGGGCGCAGATTAGTGATCAGCGCATGCGAGCGGCCCACCAGTTCCTTCAACTGCGTGCGGCCGACATCGCTCGCCAGGTCGATTACGACGCTCTTCTTGTTGCGGTTGAGGCTGGCGAAGTAAGCGTTGTGGGGGCCGATAAAGTGCGGACTGACTGTGCGCGCGATGTCGCCCTCGGGCGGCTCAATCTTGATGACCTCGGCACCCATGTCAGCCAGTAGCAGGCCACAATACGGTCCGGCCAACATGTGGCCAACTTCGATGATCCTGATGCCGGAGAGCGGACCGCTCATGACAGTTTGTGCGCCAGTTCAGCGACGACCTCGTCCAGCGACATATCCGCCGTGAACACCGCCGAGACACCCAACCCACGCAGCACGTCCTGGTCGGCACCGGGAATCGTACCGCCCACAAACACCTTGACGTCGCCCGCCTTCAAAGCGCGCAACTGCGCGATCACGTCAGCGACCAGTTCCTTGTGGCTTCCCGAGAGAATACTCAAACCCACCGCGTCCACGCCCTCGTCGACCGCCACTTGGGCGATTTGTAGCGGGGTGCGCCGCAGCCCGGTGTAGATTACCTCGGCGCCTGCATCGCGCAGCGTTAACGCCACGATCTTCGCGCCAATGTCGTGCCCGTCCAGGCCGGGCTTGCCGACCAGGATGCGTTTTCCGGCCAATGGCCGTTGGGTCTTTAACTCATTCATAGATTCACCGGTTCCTTGAATTCGCCCCATTGGTTCTTCAGGACACTGACCATTTCTCCCACCGTGGCATAGGCATGACAGCAGTCAACGAGATAAGGCATAAGGTTCTCGCGATCTTTGGCAGCCGCTGCGGACAATTTGGCCAACGCGACATCCACCGCCGACGATTGGCGTGTGTCGAGGACGCGCTGGAACTTCTCCAGCGCTCGCTGTGCAACCGTCGGATCGAGCGTAAACAACTCGCGCACGCCGATCTGCTCGTTCTCCTTCTTGAAAAAGTTTTGGCCCACGATAACGTTTTTGCCGGCGTCGGTGTCAAGCTTGCGCTCCAAGCCTCGCTCGGCCAAGCGCAGTTGCATCCAACCGTCCTCAATGGCTGGGATCACGCCGCCGTAAGCATCGATCTCGGACATCACCTTGGTAATCATCTCCTCCATGCGGTCGGTGTGCTGCTCCAGAAAGTAGCTGCCACCCAAAGGGTCCACCGTTCGGCCAATACCACTCTCAAAGGCCAGAATCTGTTGCGTGCGCACAGCCAACTCGGCTGAGAACTCGGTCGGAATCTGGAAGGCCTCGTCCATCGCGCAGGTGAAGATCGACTGTGCGCCACCGAACACCGCTGCCATCGTTTCCACCGCAACCCGCACTACGTTGTTGTATGGCTGCGGTGCAACCAGCGAGGAACCTCCACACACTACGCCAAAGCGGAAGTGCTGCGCTTTCGGGTCCTTGACGCCGTAACGCTCCTTCATGAGACGCGCCCACAGGCGCCGACCGGCCCTGAACTTCGCAATTTCATCGAAGAAATCCATGTGCACATAGAAGAAGAACGACAAGCGCTTTGCGAATTTCTCGACGTCTCCCCCGCGCTTGCGCAGTTCCTCCACATACGCCAGACCGTTGGCCAGCGTGTACGCCATCTCCTCGGCTGCTGTGGCGCCGGCGTCGCGCACGTGGGCACCCGCAATGCTGATGGCGTTGAAGCGTGGCGAAACATCGTTCGAATACAAAATCGAATCGGCAATCAGCCGCATTGACGGGCGCACCGGGAAGATCCAGGTGCCGCGTGCGACGTATTCCTTCAGGATGTCGTTTTGGATCGTGCCGGTAAGTTTCTCGCGCGGCACTCCCTGCTTGTCGGCGACCGCGAGGTACATCGCGTAGATGATCGCAGCGGTGCCGTTGATGGTGAAGGAGGTCGATATCTTCGATAGGTCCAAACCCTCGAACAAAATTTCAGCTTCACTGAGGTTCGACAGCGACACGCCCACCTTGCCGATCTCGGGCCGGGCCATGGGATGGGTGGGGTCGTACCCGCACTGCGTTGGCAGGTCAAGTGCTACCGACAGGCCGGTTTGGCCCTGCGCCAGCAGGAATTTGTAGCGCTCATTGGATTCTTCTGCGGTACCGAAGCCCGAATACTGACGGATTGTCCAGAGGCGGCCGTTGTAGCCATCGGGGAAAATGCCGCGCGTGAACGGGTACTCGCCGGGTCGACCGATGTTCTCCGGGTGTACCGCGCTGGCATCGACACTGGCGGGTACGGCAATGCCGCTACGACTGACCGACGTCATCACCGGCTCGCGCGCGCTAATCGGTTTCTCTCTCTTGTTCATCACGAACCTTTAGACAGGAGTTTTTCGGAAGCGGCCCAGTGATCGTCGTGCAACCAGGTCTGGACCAGATGTTTCTTTTCGATCACGCGGTGCGCCTGCCAGGACAGACCTTGGCGCGAGGCAATGCCCTGTGCCTTGATGCCGCGCAGGACTTGGGGTGGACAGCTGAGCAGCGGCTTGATGAAAGCTGCAATGTCATTGCCCTGCGGGCCGTCGGACACCACCACGTCGGCCAGGCCGATCAGCAGTGCCTGCTCGGCGCCGACCAGTTCGCAGCGGCTCATCATCCGCATGGCATGTGCCGGCCCAAGCAGGTGAAACAGGTCGGGCCCACCGCCCCAAGCTGAGGTGATCCCCAACTTGGCCTGGATGAAGCCAATGCGCGCCTTGGCGCCTTGCATCCGCATGTCGCACGCCAGCGCCAGTTCAGCACCGCCGCCAATCGCGTCGCCGTTCAAATAGGCCAGTACAGGCACCGGGCAGAATCGAATGCTGTCCAGCGCGGCAGCAGCCTCGTCCATCATGGCAATCGTCGCTGGCTCGTCTCGCACGTTCGCGAGATCCTTTAGGTCCCCGCCTGCGGCGAAGTAGCGATCGCCAGAACCGGTGACGATCACGCAGCGAACGTCCGCTCGAGCGCCCGCAGCCGTCACGGCCGTCGCGATTGCGGCGAGCACCGGCCGGGCCAGCGCATTGTGTTTGTGGGAGCGGTTGATGGTGATCCAAACCACTCCGGACTCAGACTCTTGCACCACCACATCGGGTAATTCGGATTGTTTTGTGACCTGCATGGTTTTCATGTTAGATTCAGTTCGTTTCCTCCGAAAGAACCAGTGTTCGAAATACCGAACATTTAGATAGCAAGGGATGCTGCTAGCGTGAATACAGAACACTCTGTTCAAAATACCGAACAAACTTCTGCAGCGCCTCCAACGCCAGGCACGGGGATCAAAGGTGTCGCCGTCATCGGTGTGGAACGAGTGCTCGATGTTTTTGAGGCTTTCAATAAAGTGCAGAAGCCGCTTTCCTTGACTGACCTCGCTGATATCACCGGTATCCCCAAGAGCAGTTGCCACGCCATCGTGCACACACTCATCGCGCGGGGTTACCTGTACTCACTGAACACACGGCGCGCACTTTATCCGACGCGTCGCCTCTTCGATATTGCGCGCGAAATCCACGAAAAGGACCCATTCGTCGAAAGGGTGATGCCACTGCTGGAACGCTTGCGCGACGCTTCGCGGGAAACGGTGATCCTTGGCAAGCGCCAGGGTGACGCTGTCATTTATCTCCAAGTGGTGGAGAGCAC
>Ga0114977_10003244_pt1 | contig 10431 bp, 4 predicted proteins | sample S_130805_MF_Meta_FD_87026 | JGI IMG/M metagenome (GOLD analysis project Ga0114977, IMG submission 87026) | Freshwater microbial communities from Lake Simoncouche, Canada to study carbon cycling - S_130805_MF_MetaG | ecosystem: Environmental > Aquatic > Freshwater > Lake | place: Lake...
CGTTACAACAACGGTGTTGTTAACGATGCTCACGTAGGATTTATAAGAAGTGCTGCAGATAAAGAATGGAAACTCTTTAGTAATATTACTGCAGAACCGACTACTACTGTAGATTTAACAAGTGCTACATACGATAATTTAAGAATTGGAAAACTAACAACTACTGGTGTTAATAAAGTAGCAATAACTGCACCAACGACAAGTGCAACATTAACTATTGCAGACGGTGCAACGTTTGCAACATCGGGTGCATTTACTACTACAATTACATCAACTGCTAATACTGCGGTAACATTCCCTACTTCTGGAATATTAGTTAATACTGCAGTAACAACATTATCATCATTAGCAGCAGTCGGCACAATTACGTCAGGCACATGGTCGGGATCATTTGGCATAGTATCGGGTGCAAATCTTACAAGTTTAACTGCAGGAAATTTAAGTGGAACTATTCCAAGTGCAGTGTTAGCTAATTCAACACATTATATTGGAACAACTGCTATTACGCTATCGAGAGCATCATTAGCACAAACCCTAACCGGTGTTAGTATTGACGGTAATGCTGCTACAGTTACCAGTGGAGTTTACACAACTGGAAGTTATGCAGATCCAGCATGGCTTACAAGTTTAGCTTATTCAAAAATAACTGGAGCCCCAGGTGCATATTCATTGCCAACTGCGGGTATTGGTTCAGGCGGTACATTGGGTGGTGTTAAAGTTGATGGAACGTCAGTTACTATTAACAATGGAGTAATTAGTGCTGGTTTAAAACCTACACCAATAAAAACATCTGCATCTTCTGCGTATGTTGCAGTTGCATCTGACTTAGTACGATGTAACACTTCAAGCGGTGCATTTAGTATTTCTTTTCCATCTTCACCTGCAGACGGTGATATAATAGGAGTAGTTGATACTAATAACACATTTGGAACATACAACTTAACACTTAATCGCGGAGTTGGGTCAACTACAACTATTGAATTAGATACTACGTTTATTCTTGATATTAATGGTACCTACGTATCGTTTATCTATAATATTGCAACTACTAATTGGAGATTATTAGAAACACCAATTGCGTCGTCTTCGGGAGTAACAATTACGTCTACTACTCCTACAACTATGAATGGAATAGTTAAAGGTACCGGTACTACAATAACTGCTGCAGTAGCAGGAACTGATTTTCAAGCACCGATTGGTACTATTAGCGGAATAGTTAAAGGAAATGGTGCAAATGGATTAACGTCTGCTGTTATTGGAACTGATTACTTAGTACCAAACGGTATTTTAGGAACACCGACCAGCGGAAATTTTAGTACCGGAACGTTTACTTGGCCAGTATTTAATCAAAATACTACCGGAACTTCATCGTATGCTACTAACATTTCAAGCGGGTTGGCAAATCAGATTCCTTATCAATCTAGTGGAAATACAACTGCGTTTATTACTGCGCCGTCATCTGCATCTTATTTGTATTTTAACGGAACATCATTTTCGTGGAATAATAATGCCGGATTACCAAGTCCCGGCACAGCTGGAAATGTATTAACTTCAAATGGTTCTTCTTGGGTTTCTTCACCGATAGTTATCCCTCCAACATCTGCAACTAATGTAACAATATCATTAGATACAGTCACTAGTGTTTCGGTGACATTTACTGCCGGACTTTTTGGAACATCATGGAGAGTATATTATTCAACAGTTAATCCAGTTACATCATCGTCGTCTTATACAGCAGCAGCAACATCGTCAACAGGCGCTGTTACAGGATTATCAGCTAATACAACCTATTATTTTGCAGTTGGCACTGTAAATAGTGGCGGGGTTGCATTATCATCTCAGGTATCAATTACTACCCCGCCGGCGAGTGCAACTATATATACTACTGGCCAGACACTCACTGCATCTTCCGGTACTGGCATATTTTTTTGTGGCTCAGGAGTTACATCGATTCGTATTCAAGCATTAGGCGGCTCAGGGTCGGGTGGCGGCTGCTGGAATTACGCCGGCGCTGCCGGTGGTGAAGGTGGACGGGCCGCTGGCACGTATGCAACTACTTCTGTTAAATCATTTGTATATTACGTCGGTGTAAACGGCGGCGCCGGCACTGCGTACGACGGCGCCGGCGATGGCGGAGGTGCTACTGCGGTTCTTGATTATTCGACTAATAATCCAATTGTTGTAGCCGGAGGCGGTGGCGGAGGTGGATGTGGTTGGAACGGTACTGCAGGAGTTGGCGGCAATGGCGGTGTAATTTCAGGAGCTGCAGGGCCATCTGAAATAACTGGAGGAACTGCTAATGGAAGTATTGCCGGGTCAGGCCATCTAGGCGGGCATGGCTATAATCCTCAAGGAGTAGTAACCGCCGGAGGTGGAGGCACCTCCGGCTACGGCGCCGGGGGTGACGGCCCTAATGCAAACGGGAGCTACCCAGTTGGCGGTGGTGGTGGTGGTGGTTACACTGGCGGTGGTGGCGGTGGATCGCTCGGTAGTAGTGGCGGTGGTGGAGCCGGAGGGTCAAGTTACATTGCATCAGGCGTATCTGCATTAGCTACCACATTATCAAATAGCGGCGGCGTAGGCGGAAGTACTTACGGTGGATCTGGAGGAGCTGGATCCACCGGTGGAATATCTATTACATTTTATTAATACAGGATAACTATGACTACGTATAATTTAGAAGCAGCAAAACTTGCTCAACTTGATGCAGTTAACATGAATTTTAATAACCAATTAGAGTTTAATGTTACATTTGAAAATCGAACATATCAAGCTAACACAGAAAGTTACCAACAAATGATTTTTTATTTTTTGGCTAATTTACCGGAAGACTTTTATTGGGTGGATATAAATAATAATAAAATACCAATGACTAAAGAGAAGTTACAGCAACTAATAACGCTAATTCAGACTAAACGATTTGAATTATTTAATTTACACCAACTTAACAAAGACAAAATTCGATCTGCAACACAATTAACTGAACTTTTTAATTGATGTTAACTAGGTTACTGCTAACTATATACAGTAATTATGCAAGTAACCACTTACACCTATAACACAGGATTTATATATATATGGCTAAAACTTTATCATCAACGCTTAGAGGAGCAAATTCTAGTACATTACCGATGGCTAATGGCGGTACTGGAACAACATCTCTAACAGGGGTAGTATTTGGAAATGGAACAACCCTAGATGCAGTTGCACTTAGTGCAGGTTGCTTATATTATAACGGTTCAACATTATCATGGACATCACTTACTAATTTTTTAACTTCAACTAGTCCAGCTGTTACTACATCGTTAACTACTCCGTCAACATCTTTTGATTTAATTAATACTACTGCAACTACTGTAAATTTTGCCAAAGCAGCTACTGCATTAAGTATTGGTGCAGCAACTGGTACTACTACAATTAATAATGCAATTTCGTCAATATTTGATGCAACATTTAACTCGTGTGTAGTTGGCTCTGGGTCATATTCAACAAATATAAGAGTTGGATATAGTACATTAGCTAACGTTACTGCAGCCGGTGTTAGAAATACCAGTGTAGGATATGCTCCGCTATCATATACTACTTCCGGTACAAAAAATACTGCAATAGGATATGGTGTATTAAATGTTAATTCGACTGGTAGTTCAAATACTGCAGTTGGTTCATCGGCATTAATAAAAAATTCGATAGGTAACTATAATGTTGCGATTGGTGCAGAATCATTAATAAATCTAACTACCTCAGTTGCTACTATTACGTTTACGTCAGGTGTTGGTTATACTGCCAGTTCTACATTTACTGCAGTACAATTAGTGTACTTGTCAGGTACAGTTGCAGGATCTTATCCAACTGCTACTATTGTTACAAATTCAAGCGGAGTAGTAACAAGTGTAACTTTAGTAACATACGGCACTGGATTTACTAATACCACTACAGTTATGACATATGCAGGTATGGGCGCAGGTACCGGATTTACTGTAACTGCAGCAACATTATCAGCTACTGGAAGCAGCAATATTGCAATTGGATATCAAACATTACTTAGTGCCGGTACTGTATCAGGCAATGTTGCAGTTGGAACACAATCGTTAGCATTAAATACAACCGGTAGTAGCAATACTGCAATTGGTCATGCAGCAGGGTATGCAGGTAGTTCAAATGCAAATACAACCGGTTCAAATAATGTTTATGTTGGATATTTTGCAGTTGGTCAAAATGTTTCTAACACAAATGAAATTGTAATTGGAGCAAACTCAAATGGCTTAGGATCTAATACTACAGTTATTGGTAATACAGAAACACTTTCAGCCAAAATATACGGTGCGTTAACATTGACAGGTTCTGGCGCATCTGTAGCAGCAATTCTTACAAATATGGTTGAAGTAACAACAGTGTCTGCAACTGCTGCAACCGGAACGATTGCATTTTATACATCGGCTCAAGCTGTATTATATTACACAACTGCAGCATTGGCAAACTGGACTTTAAATATTACACATTATTCCGGCGGAAATACATTGAACAATGTATTAAGTGTTGGGCAATCGATCACTGTTGCATTTTTAGTAACTCAAGGAGCTACTGCATATTATAATAACGCAGTTCAAATAGACGGAACAGCAGTAACTCCAAAATGGCAAAGCGGTACAGCACCATCTGCAGGTAACGCAAACGCGCTTGATGTATATTCGTATACTGTTATTAAAACTGCCGCATCAACGTTTACTGTGTTAGCATCGTTAACGAAATTTGCATAGGAAACAATATGCCATCATTAATATCTTTTGGAACTGCTGCAGGAAGAGCGTACGGTTTAACTAGTAAGAAAGCATCAATTGGTGATCCGTATTTTAGCAATGTAACTATACTATTGCATTTTAACGGTTTAGGCGGCTCTACTATTATTACTGATTCTAGTAGTAGCAATTTAACAATGACTAATATATCGTCGTTAAACACTATTAACACCTCTACGTTAAAATTTGGTACTGGATCATTGTATTTCCCAGGAACTTCTAATTTAACTAATCCAAATACTGCAACTACATTAGTTGGATTAAATAATAATTTTACGATTGAATTTTGGTTTTACTTATCAGGTATTCAAGGTGCATGGAAAGGGTTATGTGGAAACTATTTAGATTCATCTTTTAGTACACGAAGTTCATGGGCAATTGGAATGGACGGTACTGGCACTAATGTGCAATGCGGAATTAAAATAGTAGGCGGGAATGGTTATATACAAACTCCGGGATATAGTGTATCGGCAAATGTATGGTACCATCTTGCGTTTGTTCGATCAGGCAGTACATTTACTCAATATATCGACGGTTTGAGTACAAGTAGTTTTACATATGCAGGTGCATTTGTTGATGGTGGTTCAAATCTTGAAGTTGGATCGTACATTAACGGAGGGTATCGATTTACTGGGTTTATGGATGAATTTCGTATAACAAACGGTGTTGCTAGATATACGAGTAATTTTACACCGCAAACTTCTGAATTTTTAAATTTTGGATCTGACGAAATTTCACCTACAATTGCAAGTATTGCAATATTTTCATCAGCTGGTATACAAAATTCGTATTTAAACGCAACAGATTCATTAATTGCAACAGTTACTTTTAGTGAGACAGTAATACTAACAGGTAATCCTCTTTTAGCAGCAAATATTGGCGGATCAATTTTAAATTTAACCTATTCAACTGGGTCTCCGGGCAATATTATATACTTTTCATATGCATCATTGCCTGCAGGTTATAACGACTCTGATGGTATTAGTTTTGATGCAAACGCATTAACTTTAAATGGCGGAACAATAAAAGATGTTGCAGGAAACGACGCAAATTTAACTAGCGCAGCAGTAGCCGCAAATGCATCGTATAAAGTAGACACAACAGCGCCAACTGGAGGATCGATAAGTGTAGATGCAGCAGGCACTGTTACAGTAAGTGGATTAGAGTCTGGAGCAACTTGGCAATACAGTATTAATTCTGGTAGTTCATGGTCCGCTGGTTCTGGCACCACGTTTACATTGTTGGCTGGCACATATGCAGTTGGTGTTGTACAAGTTCGTCAAATTGACTTAGCAGGTAATATACAAACTGTAAACATTGCATCTAACACATCTATAATTACAATAGCATCGCCGGCATTACAAGTAGCATATACTACAGCTGGCACTTATAGTTGGATTGCACCAGCTGGTGTTACATCGGTATGTGTTGTATGTATCGGTGGCGGTGGTGGCGGTGGTGGTGGCAATCAAATGGGAGGTGCCGGTGCCGGCGGAAATTTACGATATGTTAATAATATTTCAGTAACTCCTGGTAGTTCGTATACAGTTACAGTTGGTGATGGTGGAAATAACGGAGTAAGTAACGGTGTCGCTGGATCTGGCGGCGGTTATAGTGCGTTTTCTTCTTATTGTTTAGCAGCCGGCGGCGGTGCTGGATCGACTGTTGGGGGTACAGCCGGCGGCGGAGATATCGGTACCGGCGGAAACGGCGGCGCCGGTGGCAACCCTTTAACATATGACGGCGGCGGTGGCGGGGGTGGTGGATACTCTGGGAACGGCGGTACTGGATCTACAGGTTACAACGGAGCAGCAACTGCCGGTTCTGGAGGTGGTGGTGGAGGTGGCGGAGGTGGCTCCGGTGGCGCCGGAGGTGGCGGTACTGGCATTTTAGGACAAGGTTCTAACGGTTCTGCAGGAGTTTCGCCTGGCGCAGCGTATCAATCATTATCTTCTGGAGGTGGTGGCAGCGGCGGTAAAGGCGGTGGCAGCACTACTTCATCCGGGGTGTCAGGCGTTGGCGGCGGCACATATGCAAATGGCGGAACATATGGCGGTGGTGGCGGTGGCGGTTATAACGGTGGACGTGGTGGAACCGGCGCAGTTCGAATAATTTGGTCGTCTGGTAGATCGTTTCCGTCAACTAATACACAAGATATGTAAATTAACATCTACTCTACATAGTAATCGGGTATTATTAACTCTAATTTTTAAACTAAATACTGCATATTAGCAGGGAAAGGAGATCTAATGGCTATAGCAGATTTTGTCGTAAAGCACGGTACTACAGTTAATGAAACTGCAACTTTCAGTTCAACTACAGACGCATCATCAACATCCGTTGCAGCATTAACTGTTGCAGGCGGTGTTGGTATTGCAAAAAAACTTATTGTCGGGTCAACTATTTCGGCAACACAATTAACTTCAACTATTGCAACCGGTACTTCACCATTTGTAGTTACATCATCTACACCGGTTGCTAATTTAAGTATCGGCGGAAACGCATCTACTGTTACAACTAATGCAAATTTAACCGGTGTAATTACATCAGTTGGTAACGCAACATCTATTGCAAGCCAAACTGGTACCGGCACTAAGTTTGTAGTTGATACAAGTCCAACTTTAGTTACTCCTACATTAGGAGTAGCGACTGCAACTTCAATTAACGGTTTAACAATTTCAAATTCAACTGGTACATTAACTGTTGTAAATGGAAAAACATTTACAGTTAACAATTCAATAAATCTGTATGGATCTGACAGCGTCTCGATTACATTACCAGCTATTAATGGAACAGTTGCATTAAACAACCAAACACACTATATTGGTACAACGTCAATTGCAATTAATAGGGCGTCGTTAGCACAAACATTAACCGGTGTTAGTATTGACGGAAATGCAGCCACTGTTACAACTAATGCAAATTTAACTGGTGTTATTACGTCAACTGGTAATGCTACAGTTATTGCAAGCCAAACTGGTACTGGTTCTAAATTTGTAGTTGATACAAGTCCAACATTAGTAACTCCAATATTAGGCGTAGCAACTGCAACATCTATCAATAAAGTAGCAATTAGCACAATTGGTACTACTAATAATGCATCTATTGTAATAGGTGATACAAAAACTCTTACAGTTAACAATACATTAACTTTTAATGGAACGGATGCATCATCTGTAGCATTTGGCACAGGTGGCACAGTAGTTTATGCATCTAGCGGGCTGAGTCAATTTACATCAGCATCTACTACATCTGCTCAATTAGCAACTGTTATATCAGATGAAACCGGATCTGGATTATTAGTATTTGGTACTAGCCCAAACATCATTACTTCGTTAACTACTACGTCAACTAGTTTTGATTTAATTAACGCTAATGCAACGACTGTAAATTTTGCTAAAGCGGCTACTGTATTAAGTATAGGAGCAACGACTGGCACTACTACCATTAACAATGATCTAACGGTATCAGGTGCATTAACTGTAAACGGAACAATTACTACTGTTAATTCAACTACTGTGACAGTTGACGACAAGAACCTTGAATTAGGATCAGTTACTACACCAACTGATGTAACTGCAGACGGCGGCGGTATTACATTAAAAGCAGCTGCTGATAAAACATTCCAATGGGCATCTGCATCAAATACATGGGTAAGTAATATTGGGTTAACTGCAGCAACATCATTAGTATCATCGTCTGCATCATTTAACTTAATTAATACTACTGCAACTACTATAAACTTTGCTGGTGCAGCAACTACATTAGCAATTGGTGTAGCCGGTACTGCAACTACGTTAAATGGTTCTGTAAATTTACCAAATGTTGGTACATCGGGTTTTGTAAAATTAGGTGCAGGTGGCGCGTTAAGTGCTGATACTAATTCATATGCACTAACTAATCAAACAATGTACATTGGTACTACATCAGTTAATATTAATAGAGCATCGGGTGCATTAACTTTAACTGGTATTACTAGTATTGATGGAGCACTTGCAAGTCAAGGACAAGTAACAAATAACACAACTGGTACAGGTATAACAGCTGGTTTAAGTCACGCGCAAGTGTACAATAATGGTTACCCTACAAATTACGGTAACGTAATGACAATGTATGGAGCAGGCGCAACTCAGTTGTTATTAGGTTGGTCCGGAACAACCGGTGCAACTGCTGACAACTATGTAAGATCATTGCGTGATTCTGCAGTAGGAACTAATGGTTGGTCAACATGGGATAAAATATTAACAAGTGCAAACTATAATACATATTCTCCAACGTTAACCGGTACTGGTGCAAGCGGATCTTGGGGTATTAATATTACTGGTACCGCTACTGGCTTAACATCATCGCCAACGATAACTGGAAAGTTAACATTAGATTACGCACAAGCTGTTGGAATGGGAGCAATTGGACAATACGATGCAGTTGCTGGTTCAAGTACATCTTGGTATAATGCTAGTTTTAGAAATGATGGCTCAGATGTCTATTTGTTAAGTTCGGATGTACAAACTACGCAAGCATTAGCTAAAGCTGCATCATGGAATGCAAACAGACCATTTTCATGGAATTTAAGCACCGGTGTATTACGATTATGTTCAACTGGACAGTCAGTTAATATAGCAGGCGGTACAGGTAGTTCTCAAGTAAACATTGCATCGTCGAATGCATACGGTGGCGCTGGATATGCTGGATTCTTTACTCTAATTAATACTACATCCGGTGCTACTAATCCTAACAAATATATTCGTACTAATTCAACTGGTGGACTTGAAGTAATTAACAGTGCATATAACGCAGTAATTTTTGCAATATCCGATGCTGGAAATGTGAATATTTCAGGGTCATTTAACGGCAGCGGTGCTGGAATATCATCTAATACCATTCCAGTTGCGTCAATTTCTGCCACTGGCACTAAAGATTCAACTACATACTTAGCAGGTGATGGAACTTGGAAATCAACATTACTTGAAACTACATATACTCCTACTATTACAGGTAGTGGAGCAATTGCGTTAACTATAGACTTTTCAACAGTGAATTCGACTACTATCTTAATACCATTAATATCAGGCGTTACTGGAGCTACTATTACATTTACAAATTTGAGCAGTAAAGCAATCGCAAATACTATTTTTTCATTTAATGTAGTGTTATCTCACGTATCTGCGTTAGCAACAACTACATCGATTGTATGGAAATTTGGTTCGGCGCTTAATCCAAAATGGACTGGAAATATTATCCCGCCAAGTACAGTTGCTGCAAACGGAATTGATATATGGACATTCTTTACATATGATGCGGGAGCAAGTTTAGTTGGAAGTTTATCAATGGCTGATGTTAGAAACGCATAAGGAATAGTAATGTTTTCAAAATTAATTAAGAAAGTATTTAAAGAAACTACAAACATTTCTGATGTTAGTCCAGTTACATTTAATACATCTGGTAATTATAATCCACGATACGGAAAACATCGTGAATATGTTACAGGGCGAGGTGGTGACGGTTCAAATACTGCTGGTACTGCAAATTATAACACAGTTGCTGGTACTGCAAATTATAACACAGTTGCTGGTACTGCAAATTATAACACAGTTGCTGGTACTGCAAATTATAACACAGTTGCTGGTACTGCAAA
>Ga0114977_10003245_pt1 | contig 10428 bp, 8 predicted proteins | sample S_130805_MF_Meta_FD_87026 | JGI IMG/M metagenome (GOLD analysis project Ga0114977, IMG submission 87026) | Freshwater microbial communities from Lake Simoncouche, Canada to study carbon cycling - S_130805_MF_MetaG | ecosystem: Environmental > Aquatic > Freshwater > Lake | place: Lake...
ATTCGTGCAGCCGAAGATGCTCCGGAGGCAAAGGCCGCACTTATCAAGGCCTACAAACTTTCAGATGAGCAAGCTACCTACATTCTCGATATGCCACTTCGTCGTCTAACAAAGCTAAGCAAGCTAGAACTCGAAACTGAACAGAAAGACCTAAAAGCAATCGTCACAAAGCTAAAGGCGCTGCTTTCATCAGAGGAAGCGATTAAGGCCCAAGTTTCACTTGAGCTCGATGAGGTTTCAAAGAACTTTGCAACACCGCGTCGCACTCGTATCGCTTAGACTTTAAATATGGCAACACCTAAAGATCCGAGTAGAGAATCGCACTTTCCTGCCATCGAAAAACGATATGGCGAGAAGATGGCATATTGGTTCAAAGTTATGGCAAAGCTTGAAGGCAAAAAATATTCAGAACAGATTGCTCATCTGCGTGAGAATTATGGCTTCTCACAAGCCCATGCGAATGCCTTAGTTATGTATTCGCGGGGCTCGACTTCAGCCAAACGATTTGATACCCCGACTGCCTTTTATAAATCAGTCACACCAGAACAAGCCAAAACTATGCGGGCGATTTTTAAGATCATCGTTGCCAAATATCCCAAAGCCGAACTTGTTATTGCTTGGAATCAACCGATGCTACGAATTGATGGACATTATGTTTTTGGGGCCTCAGCTTCTAGCAAAAGAATTTTGATGTCACCTTGGAGCGTTGAAATAATTGCGGATTTCGCCCCAAAGATGGCTGATCTAGTTGTTCTAAAGAAGACCATTGGAGTCCCCAACGATTGGGAAGTTGATGCCAAATTAATCTTGGCACTTGTGAAAGCTCGGATTGCTGAAACCAAGTAATTTGGTTCCAGAATTTGGTGGCTAACTCTTAATTCGCAGCCCTTGCGGATCTAATAGCGGTTCTTCTTGGACGGTGGCTGTTTTAATTATCCCGAACATTTCAATATCAACCTTGCTACCAATTTTCGTATTTTCAACAGGTAAATAGGCATAAGCAATTGCCTTATTTATGGTGTAGCCCTGGCCGGCAGACTTTACTCGGCCGATAACTCTGTTATTTATGAGAATAGGTTCATTACCCATTGGGACATCCTTTATATTCTCTAAGGTCAAGGCAGTTAACTTACGCGTTAAGTTCTCATTTGCATTTAACAGAGCGGCTCTCCCAACGAAATTTTCTTTCTTCAAGGAGACAGCAAAACCCAATCCTGCTTCATAAGGATTAGTCTCGCTGTTAATTTCACCAGCCCAAGCGCGGTAACCCTTTTCCAGTCTTAAAGATTCAATTGCCCGATACCCGCATGGACGCAACCCAAACTCTTCGCCAACAGCGATTAGTTCGGACCAAACTTGCAGAGCGTCCGCTCTTGATATGTACAACTCCCAACCGAGTTCACCTACATAGGTGATACGTGTAGCACGAACTTCGATGCCCGCAATTTTTAATATTTTAGAACTCATGAATGTAAATGCTTCATTTGAGAGATCTGCATCAGTTAATTTACTTAATATCTTCCTTGCATTTGGTCCCCAGATTCCAAAACAGGCCAAATCTTTGCTCAAATCTCTTATTTTGATCTCGTTGTATCCCAATTGTCTACACATCTTTTCAAGCCAACCCATATCATGATTTAGGAAAGCAGTTCCAGTTACGATAAAGAATTTATCATCTGCTACCTGAGTGACCGTGTAATCAGATTCAATTCCGCCGCGCGAATTTAGAGCCTGAGTATAAATCGTCCGGCCTATACCCCGAACTACGTTATTTGCACAAATTGAGTTTAAGAACTGTGCAGATTCCAAACCGCTAACTTCAATTTTGGCGAAACTTGATTCATCAAATAGACCGGCTGTATTTCGTGCTGCAAAATGTTCTAAAGCAACTGCCGGATGCCAATTCTTTCCAACCCAACCATTTGGGCGATTACTTTCATCAAGATTGGATGCCGTCTGATCATGATAATAATTGACTCGTTCCCATGAAGCTTTCTCGCCAAATACTGCGTGATTCGCCTTATGCCAATTAAAAATTGGAGACGTATTTTCACCTCTAGCACTTTCACGTTCCTCACCCGGATAATGAATGTCGTAGTAGGCCTCATAATTTTCCGTCACACGTTCAAGAGTGAATTTTGGTGATTCGTATGCCGAAGCAAAACGTTTGATATCCATATGCCATAAATCCATTGTTGGTTCGCCAGCAACAATCCACTCTGCTACAACTTTGCCAATACCGCCCGCCCCCGCGATTCCGTGAGCACAAAATCCAGCAGCAACATAGAAACCGCCTACTGATGTTTCACCTAAACAAAATTCATTATCTGGGGTAAACCCCTCTGGGCCATTTATGAAATTTTTAACGCCAATCTCCCCCATAATCGGTACGCGATTCGCAGCGTTAATTGCAATATCTTCAAAGCGATCCCAATCTGGATTAAGTAGCTTTGCATTGAAATCACCCGGTATGGCATCGAAAGAATCGTGACTTGTCTGCCAAGCCTTCGAATTACGTTCATATCCGCCCATCAAGAGACCTTTAACTTCTTGTCGAAAATAAATTAAATTATCTGGATCTCGAAGTGATGGAAGCATCGGTGAATTATCTGGTAGAAAATTCTCAGTTATTAAATATTGATGGCTCATTGGAATAATTGGGATTCGAACACCAAGCATTCGACCAATTTCTGCGGCAAACATGCCACCGCAGTTGACAACAATTTCACATTCAATCTCGCCCTTATCAGTCAAAATTGAATTAATCTGATTATTTTTAGCGTTTACCTGCAAAACTCGAGTGTTGGTAAAGATCTTAACTCCACCTCTTCGAGCTCCGCTTCCAAGCGCATGCGTTAATTGTGAGGGATCAACTTGACCGTCAGTTGCCATATAGCATCCGCCAATAATTCCTTCAGTGTTAATTAGTGGAAAAAGTTCTGCGATCTCTCTAACACCAATCTCTCTTAGGTCTAACCCAAAAGTTTTTGACCACCCAATTTGACGGCGGATCTCCTCCATACGCTCTACCGTTGAAGCAATCTTAATGCTTCCGCATTCTCGCCAACTTGCGGGAGTTTCAGTCATCTCTAACTTTCTATAGAGATCAACAGAATGCATATTCATTTTTGTCAGAGTTGGATCGGCTCGCAATTGCCCAACTAGTCCTGCGGAATGAAAGGTTGATCCACTGGTCAAATCGGATCGATCTAAAAGAAGTACGTCGCGCTCTCCGAGTTGCGCAAGATGATAAGCAACTGAGGTGCCACCAACGCCACCGCCAATAATTACAATCTTTGCGCGCTGCGGAAGTTCTTGTGCCGACACCCAGCAACTGTATCCTTTCTCGATGAGCAGTTCCACTAGTGACTTCGATGAAATTCTTAATTTAGTACCAAGGTTGCAAACGCGGATTTCCGTCACTGAATTATCGGGTGGGCTGACAAATAGAAATCTCAAGATTACAACTCCTGCTGGAAAATATGTTGCTCGGATCTCCAGCAATAAATCCGCTCTCCTATCAATTGACCGACAATCTGAATACGAAAATTCCAAGATTGCGGCTAGTGCTGGCATCGGTGCAGAAGTTTACGATTTCCTGCCAGAGTTTGGATTATTAGTAATTGGGTACATCGATGGAAAGACTTTTGGCGCTGATGATGTCGGAAAGAATTTGAAATCGATTGCTGAAAGTTGTAAAACTCTACATTCTGCGGCGCCCTTTGTAAGTGATTTTGATATGTTTGTGATACAACAGAGGTATCAAAATTTAGTGAAAAGTAGTGGATTTAGATTCCCTAAGAATTATCACAATTACGCAGATAATATTATCCAAATGAAGCGCGCTTTTGCGGTGCTAGATGAGAACAAAGTTCCATGTAACAATGATTTACTACCAGCAAATTTTATTAATGATGGTGAACGAATTCGACTGATTGATTATGAGTATTCTGGAAATAATGACCCATGCTTTGAGTTAGGCAACATTTGGAGTGAAGCAAAATTGCCAAGGCAGGCTCTAGATGATTTAGTGAGCGCTTACTACGGGGGAATCAGGCCAGAAAAAATTGCTAGGGCGTGGCTGTTTGCACTCCTAGCTAAATATGGGTGGACTCTTTGGGCCTCGATTCAAAGTTCGATTTCTGACTTAGATTTTGATTTCTGGAGTTGGGGCGCAGAGAAGTATGAAGATGTTCAAAAGAGCTTTGCAAGTAGAGAATTTGAAAAGGCTCTCTTTGAAGTTACTAGAAAATCTTAATTACCTTACTAAATATCGTAAAGAATTAAGCGTCAATCCGGTCTCGAGCAATATCTGCAGTTGAAATAAATTCTTTACGAGGTGCTACTTCGTTGCCCATAAGCAGTTCGAACATCGCTTCTGCGGCGTTGGCATCCTTCATTGTGATTCGACGTAGGGTGCGATGCGCAGGATCCATTGTGGTCTCGCGTAGTTGATCCGCATCCATTTCGCCCAGACCTTTGTAACGTTGAATTGGTTCTTTCCAACGTTTTCCGGCCTTTGTTAAATCTGCTGTCATCTTCTTCATCTCATCATCTGAATATGTGTAATGAACTTCCCCACGTTTTCCGCCAATTACTTCAATGCGGTGCAGAGGAGGCATTGCGGCAAAAACTCGACCATCTTCGATCAATGGGCGCATGTAACGTGAAAGTAAAGTAAGAAGTAGGCAACGAATGTGTGCGCCATCAACGTCGGCATCGGACATCAGAATAATTCGACCGTATCGAGTGTCATCTAGTGCGAAGGAGCGGCCAGAGCCGGCGCCAATAACCTGAATGATTGAGGCACATTCATTGTTCTCAAGCATTTGAGATAGCGAGGCCTTCTGAACGTTCAATATCTTGCCGCGAATTGGCAGGATTGCTTGGAATTCTGAGTTACGCGCAGCTTTTGCGGTTCCCAAAGCTGAGTCGCCTTCGACGATGTAGAGCTCGGTGCGATCAGTGTCATCTGATCGACAATCTGAAAGTTTGGTTGGAAGTGATGAGCTTTCCAAAGCATTTTTGCGGCGCTGAATATCTTTGTGGGCGCGAGCAGAGATACGAGTTCTAGATGCCCCAGCGACTTTCTCCAGAATCATCTTGCCGGTTGCTTTATCAATTCGCTTTGTCGTTGCAAAGAACTTCTTCATCTCTTCGCCAACTACTGCAGTAACAATCTTCGTTGCAGCAGCGGTTCCCAAAACTTCCTTGGTCTGGCCCTCAAATTGTGGCTCTGACATTCGCACTGTTATGACCGAAGTAAGGCCTTCTAGAACGTCATCTTTAATTACATCGCCTTCATTATTCTTCAAGGTCTTTGTGGCACGAAGTGCATCGTTAAATGCTTTGGTGATTGCGCGTTCGAAGCCTTGAACGTGGGTTCCACCCTTTGGTGTTGAAATAATATTTACGAAACTAGAAAGCGTGTTTTCATAACCGTTACCCCACTGCAGCGCGATGTCGACGCCCATTTCGCGACTTACTTCAGTAGGCATCATGTGGCCTTTTTCATCTAGAACCGGAACTGTCTCGGTGTATTCACCTGATCCGGTTAGTCGAATAACTTCACCGATTGGATCATCAGGGCGAAGGAAAGAACAGAATTCAGAGATCCCACCTTTGTGGAAGAACTTCTCGGTGGTCTTAGTCTTGGCCCGATTGTCATTAACGATAAGTGTTAAGCCAGGAACAAGGTATGAAGTTTGACGTGCGCGAGCGTAAATTTCTTCGATTGCAAGCTCGGCCTCTTTTAAGAAAATCTGACGATCGGCCCACCATTTAATTCTTGTGCCCGTAACTTTGGCATTTACTTTTCCGATTACGCGAAGTCCGGAACTTTCAGCAAATGGTGCTTTTGGCCCATCGCCATCAAAGATACCTGCGTTACCGCGTTGGAATGACATCCAATAAATTTTTCCATTGCGATCAACTTCAACATCAAGACGAGATGCAAGTGCGTTTACAACTGATGCACCTACTCCGTGCAAACCACCAGATGCGGCATATGACCCGCCACCGAATTTTCCACCGGCATGTAATTTAGTCATAACAACTTCAACACCAGTAAGTCCGGTCTTTGGTTCTTTATCTACTGGAATTCCACGACCATCGTCATGAACTTCGACCGATCCATCTGATTCCAAATTAATTTCAATGTTTTTGCAATGACCTGCAAGTGCTTCATCTACTGAGTTATCAATAATTTCCCAGAGACAGTGCATGAGTCCACGTGAATCTGTTGTTCCGATATACATACCTGGACGTTTGCGAACTGCATCAAGGCCTTCTAGGACTGCTAGATCTTTGGCGTTATAGCCATTCTCTGTTGTTGATTCGAGATCGTCGGTAGCCACGGAGATGAAGGTTATCTTGTGAGGGGTGATTTTGATGGTTGATTGCAAGCGCTTTGCAAAAGAATTTTATTTCAGGGCATTTACCGGAAATTATGTGGGATTTATGACACGCCCGAGCGTGAATTTAGATATTTTATCGAGCGGGGAATAAACCTTTCATGGTTTGATGTTCCCCTACACAAGAGTTACTAACCGAAGTAGAAGGAGCGAAATGACCGAGCAATTGATTCTCGAAACCACACCGCTCAATGCCGTCGATCGTTGCGATCGCTGCGGAGCCCAAGCATATGTGCGTGCGGTATTGCTTAATGGTGGCGAGCTCTTGTTCTGCGGACATCACGCTAAGGAATATGCTGAAAAGCTAAAGCCGGTTGTAAAAGTGATTCAAGATGAGACTGACAAGCTAACTGCAGTTTCTTCAGACTCTAATTAAGTTACTTTCCTAAACCTTCGTCGGCCACAAATTTATCTTTGTGTGAGCCATCGCAAAAAGGCTTCTCTTTTGAAAGCCCACAGCGACAGAGCGAGAAATCTGATTTAGTTTCAATCACATTTCCATCTGCATCAACAATCTCTACGGTTCCCTTCACGCGAATGGAACCGTTCTCTTTAATACGAATTTGAACTTTATCGTTTGCGTTTTCGCTCATTTAAATTCTCGCTCTTAATCTAGGTAATCGCGTAGAACTTGTGAACGAGATGGGTGACGCAACTTCGACATCGTCTTTGATTCAATTTGGCGGATCCGCTCACGTGTAACGCTGTAAACCTTGCCAATTTCATCAAGTGTCTTTGGCTGACCATCGGTAAGACCAAAGCGCATTTTTACAACGCCAGCTTCACGTTCTGACAGGGTTCCTAGAACTGAGTGAAGTTGTTCTTGTAACAATGTAAATGAAACCGCATCGGCAGGAACAATTGCTTCTGAGTCTTCGATTAAATCTCCGAATTCAGAGTCGCCCTCTTCGCCAAGTGGGGTGTGAAGCGAGATTGGCTCGCGGCCATACTTCTGAACTTCAACAACCTTTTCAGGTGTCATATCAAGTTCTTTAGCAAGCTCTTCTGGTGTCGGTTCGCGGCCAAGATCTTGAAGCATCTGACGTTGAACACGTGCAAGTTTGTTAATGACTTCAACCATGTGAACCGGAATACGAATTGTTCTTGCCTGGTCAGCCATCGCACGAGTAATCGCCTGGCGAATCCACCAAGTTGCATATGTCGAGAACTTATAACCCTTTGTGTAGTCGAACTTCTCAACTGCACGGATTAGACCCAAGTTACCTTCTTGAATTAAATCAAGGAACAACATTCCACGACCGGTGTAACGCTTTGCTAGCGAAACTACAAGGCGAAGGTTTGCCTCAAGCAAGTGGTTCTTTGCACGCTTGCCATCAAGGACTAATTGCTCAAGCTCACGCTTATATTTCTTATCAATCTTCTTCTCGTTCTTAATGATTTCTTCAGCAAATAGCCCAGCTTCAACGCGAAGTGAAAGATCAACTTCCATCTCAGCATTTAGCAGTGGCACACGACCGATAAGTTTTAGGTAGTCCTTAACAGGGTCGGCAGTAGCACCGGCAGTTAGAACTGTTTGTACAGGTGCGTCATCTTCTTCAGAATCTTTAATTGTGAAGGCGTTCTCTTCGTTCTGAGATTCTTCGGCGACATTTACTACGCGAATCTCGTTCTCTTTCTCTTCTTCAATAATCTCTTTAACTTCTTCAACAAGAGTTTCGAGATCTTCTAATTCAACTTCTTCTAATTCAACTTCTTCGCCATCAATCTTTGTGACTATTGGCTTTCCTGGCTTGCCCTCTACAACTGGCTTAACGCCGAGCGCTGCAAGTCGTTTCGCTTCGAGTTCAGCTTTTGTTGGAAATAATTTCTTTCCTGATGGTGCAGGTGCAGCTTTCTTAGTAGTTTTAGTAGCTGCTGCTAATTTTTGTGCCTCTAGCTCTGCTTTAGTTGGGAAGCGACGAGGACCGGCTGATTTTTTAACAATCTTTTTTGGTGCAGCTTTCTTTACAGTCTTCTTAACAGCGGCTTTCTTTGCAACAACTTTTTTGGTTGCAGTTTTTTTCACTGTCTTCTTACTGCTTGCGCTATTTTTGTGCGCACGAATTCCAGCCACAATTCATCCTTTGGTTTGTCTGGCCTCTGTTCGGACCAGCGAAACTTGCTTGGCTATATTATAAATTGTCCACAGCCCTTTTTGCACATCAGGAAACGCTAGTTACTTACTGGAATTTGCCTTCAGCCCAATTGCGAGCGCATCTTTGAGCACGCTACCTACTGCTTCGACCTCAATAAGGAAGCCATCGTGGCCAAAAGGTGAGGAAATCGTCACCAAAGGTAGGGCGGTTGGAGTTAGCTCGACTATCTCTTCCTGCAACCGAGGCCAGAATAGACGATCGGAATCAATCGAGATTATTACTACCGGAATCTTTAGCGTTGCTAGGGCTTCTGCGACTCCCCCTCGATCTCGGCCAACGTCGTGTGAATTCATCGCTTCAGTAAGGGCGATGTAGGTATTGGCATCGAAGCGTTTAGCCAACTTATTTGCTTGGTGGTCTAAATATGACTCAACTGCATAACGTCCAGTGTCATCACCTTGTAGCTCGCGGCCAAAGCGAACGTCCATCTCGGTCTCTGTGCGATAAGTAAGGTGGGCAATTCGACGAGCTATACCCATGCCCTCGGTTGGACCTTGGTCCTGTTCGTAATAGTCACCGTTGTTGAAGTGTGGGTCAGATTTGATTGCGCGAATTTGAATTGATGCGGCGCCAATTTGATCGCCAGTAGCAACTGCGGATGAACCAATTGTGCAGATTGCATTAACGCGAGTCGGATGTGTGATCGCCCATTCGAGTGCGCGCATTCCACCTAGTGATGGGCCAACCGACAAGATGTAATGCGAAATTCCGAGAGCATCTGTTAGCGCTAGTTCGGCTGCGACCATGTCGCGAATTGTTACCGTTGGAAATCTTGATCCCCAACGTTTTCCATCTGGTGCAAGTGATGAAGGGCCGGTGCTCCCCTGACATCCACCAATTACATTTGGGCAGATAACAAAAAATTTATCGGTATCTAGTGGAAGTCCTGGGCCGACCATCGATGGCCACCATCCCGGAACATCTGACCAACCAGTTAGCGCATGGTTAACCAGGATTGCATTATTTCCGGCGGCATTTAACTTGCCCCAAGTTTGATAGGCAATTGTTGTACCTAAAAGCTTCTCGCCAGACTCAAGTTCAAGGTCTCCGATTTTTAGGAATTGCCGATCACCAGGGTCATGGCTTTCAAGCCAAGCCCCAGTGATATGACAATTACAGCCAGATTCCATGAAGTTAGTTTCGCAGATTAATTATTTAGCTGCGGCGAAACCATCGGTGATATCAGCCTTAATATCCTCGATGTTCTCGATTCCAACAGAAAGGCGGATTAAACCTGGAGTTACGCCAGCGGTTAATTGTTCTGCCGGTGAAAGTTGTGAGTGTGTTGTTGATGCTGGATGAATTACCAACGAACGCACATCACCAATATTTGCTACGTGTGAATGCAGCTTTAGCGCTTCAACGAACTTCTTACCCGCTTCGATTCCACCCTTGATTTCAAAGGAGAGAACTGAGCCAGAACCAGTCGGCGCATACTTTGTAGCCAACTTGTTCCATGGTGATGACGGAAGTGATGCGTAGTTAACCTTTTCAACTTGTGGTTGCTTCTCAAGCCAAGTGGCAAGTGCCTTTGCATTCGATACATGGCGCTCGATACGTAGTGAAAGAGTTTCAAGTCCTTGTGCCAATAACCAGGCGTTAAATGGACTTACTGCAGCTCCCATATCGCGAAGCAGAGTCAGGCGAATCTTGAAGATGTAAGAAAGGTTTGCGCCAAAGGCTGAACCAACGCCAAGTGCTTGCGCATAAACCAGGCCGTTATAACTTGGATCTGGTTGATTAAATCCTGGGAAGCGATCTTTGTGTTGGGCATAATCGAACTTACCTGAATCAACAATTGCGCCAACGACTGAGTTTCCATGGCCAGATAAGAACTTCGTTGCTGAGTGAACAACAAC
>Ga0114977_10003246_pt1 | contig 10428 bp, 8 predicted proteins | sample S_130805_MF_Meta_FD_87026 | JGI IMG/M metagenome (GOLD analysis project Ga0114977, IMG submission 87026) | Freshwater microbial communities from Lake Simoncouche, Canada to study carbon cycling - S_130805_MF_MetaG | ecosystem: Environmental > Aquatic > Freshwater > Lake | place: Lake...
CCAAGCCTCACCGCTCAAAAGTTCGGACAACCGCACTTCCAGCTGGGCAAACTGCGAGCGCTCGCCGCACAGGAGACGCGTCTCGAGTAAGGCGACGTGGAGGTGTAAGTCATTACGGGCATAATCGGCGGCTTCGGCGACCGTGCGGACCGATTGACCGACCTTTAGACCGACATCCCACAACGGGTAGAGAATCGTTTCCACCGCTTGCTTGGTCTCTGCCGTATGGGCCGGGACCAAGACCAAGAGGTCGATATCGCTCAGCGGGCAAAGCTCCGCGCGACCATAGCCACCCGTCGCCACCAACGTTAGGCTCGCGGCAGCCGGTCCCGCGCGGAGGTACAGGGCGTCGATGACGATATCAATCGCATCGGAACGAAGTTTGGCGACCTCATCACCCGGAAGGCCCGCCCGATGCGCGGCCAACTGAATCTCCCGAGCTTCCAGGAGAAAGGATTTGGCCCGTGGCACCACCGGCCCCTCCTGCGCCGCCTGCCCGGCCAACCCATGCTGCAGGGCGGAGTGCCGGAGGCGAACGGTGGAGGAATCAAATTCAGGCGACATCGGCGAGTCTCCCAACGTGCAAGGAAACCCCGCCTGCTTCAAGGTCATTGCAAAGCCCTCGCCAGTCGCTAAACCTGCACCCCATGTCCTTTTATGAGCAAATCAAAGCCGGCCTGAGCCAGCTCTCGGACGTCAAGGAACTGATCAAGGTCGGCGGCATCCCCGCCATGACCTTCATCGTCTTCGCCGAGACGGGCCTGCTCTTCGGGTTCTTCCTGCCGGGCGATTCGATGATCGTCATCGCCGGCATCTTCACCTCGGCCAACCGCGTCAGTGGCGGCCAGGCGCTCATGGACCCTTGGGTCCTGTCCGGTTGCCTCATCGCCGCGGCGATCGTCGGCAACGAGACCGGGCGCTGGCTGGGCCTGAAGTTCGGCGAGCGCGTCGAAGGCTGGAGCGACGGCTGGCTCTACAAACGCCGCTACCTTGCGGCGACCCGCGCCTATTATGCCGAGAAAGGCGCCTCTTCCCTCGTGCTGGCCCGCTTTCTGCCGATCATCCGCACGTTCATCCCGTTCGTCGCCGGCATGGGACGCATGCCCGCGGGGCGTTTCTTCGTCTGGAACGTGATCGGGGCCGTGGTCTGGATCGGCTCGCTGGTCGGCCTCGGGCACGTCATCGGCAACACCCCGCTGGCGGATAACCTCGGGCTCGTCATCGGCACCGTCATCGGCCTGTCCTTCCTGCCGGTCGTCTGGAAACTGGCGCGCAGCTACTTCAGTGCGCCTGCACCGGAATCCAAAACCTGAACGTCGTCCCGGTCGGGCCGGAAGACTCGACGACGATATCGCCGCGGTGGTCGCGCAAGATGCGCTTCACGATGGCCAAGCCTAGGCCGGTGCCGTCTTCGCGGCTGGTGAAGAACGACTCGAAGATCTTGGGCAGGATTTCGGCGGGGATGCCCGAGCCGGTGTCGGTGATGCGCACGCAGATGACTTCGCCTTGCGGGCCCGGCTCGCGGCCGACGCGCAAGGCGAGTTTGCCGCCCTTGGGCATGGCCTGGACCGCATTGAGCAGAAGGTTGAGGAAGACCTGCTGAATCTGCCCGGGGTTGCCTTCCACAAAAGGGAGATCCGGCTCGGAAACGACCGTGGCCTCCACGCCCGCCTGCTGGAACTTCAGACGCAGGAGCAGCACCGCGCTATCCGCGGCCCCATCAAGCGGGAAAGACTTAAAGGCTCCCGACTGCGCTTTGCTCATGCCGAGCACGCGGGAGACGACGCCTTCCATATGTGTGACCTTCTCCCGCATGACACCGAGGTCCTCCTGCTTAGGGTCATCGGAGGCTAAACCTTGACCCAACGTATCGCAGAGCAGTTTCATGACTGTCAGCGGATTGCGAATTTCGTGCGCCACCTCGGCCGAGAGTAGGCCGAGCGCAGTCAAGCGTTCGCTGCGGCGGAGGCCTTCTTCGACCGTAAAGACCTTAGCGTAGAGGCGGGCATTCTGAATCGAGGACGCACCAAATGATGACAGGGCGGTCACGAGATGCTTATCGTCATCGGAAAAACGGTAGGCTCCCATCGACACGCAAACCAGTACGCCAAAGGTCTCATCCTCATAACGCACGGGCACGGCCATCAACGAAGACGAGGCGACGGGGTCGACGAGGCGCGTGAAGAGGTGCTCTTCGGATTTACCCGCGACCGGTACGACCAACGCCCGCCGACGGGTCGCGGCCGTGCCGATGGAGGTCTGATCAATGCTCGTGATCGGGTTGAACTCGCTACCGGCGCACTCGCCGTCCAAGAAGCCCAAGGCGAGCTCGCGGTCGTTGAGCCGATAATATGCAACCGCACGCGCCCCTAACAAGGCCCGGGTATGCCGAGCCAAGTCCGCAGTAATGCCCGGCTCATCCCGCTCACGGGCCAATTCTTGGGCAGCCCCGACGAGCGCCTCCAACTGGGCGGCCTTGGAACGCAACTGCCGGAGTAACCAGATACGACCGACGGCCTTGGAAGCCTCGTTGGTCAGTAGCGATAGAAAAGCAACGTCGGCCTCGGTAAAGGCGGCCAAGCGATCGGAGTCACAATTAACGACGCCGATTACATTCCCCATGAGCTCCATCGGCACGGCCAACTCGGACCGAATGCCTTGGCGCAGCTCAATATAGCGTGGATCCTTGGAGACATCGGGAATCAATAAGGGCCGTGCATGTAAGGCGACCCAGCCAGTGACACCCTGCCCTTGCGCCATGACCTGTTGGATCGAGTCGGCAGCGAGCCCATTGCTCACTTCAATCCGGAGCGAGCCCGTCGTTGGCTCAAGTAACGCAATCGAAGCGCTCGAAGCGTTCAAGCTGTGGACGATCTCAGCCAGAATAAAGTCGAGGGCTTCCCGGGGGTCTTCGGTCGCGTTGACGAAAGCGCCCACGCGATAAAGGCAATCGAGGACGCGGGTGTCGCCGGGACGTTCCTGCGGGCGATTGGCAGAGGACATCGCTTAGAGGGAGTGATCCATGTCGAGCGCCGGGGCATCGACCGAGGTTCGACCAATCACGACCGCGGGCACGCCCGCCACGCTGGTATGTGGAGCGACGTCCTTCAGGACCACGGAGCCAGCGCCGATCTTGGCGCCCTCGCCGACGGTGATGTTGCCGAGGATTTTAGCACCCGCGCCGATGAGTACCCCCGAACGGATTTTGGGGTGACGGTCGCCGCGGGCCTTACCCGTGCCACCTAAGGTGACCTCATGCAGGAAAGAAACATTGTCGCCGACGACGGCGGTCTCACCCGCGACGAAGCCAGTGGCGTGGTCCAAGAGAATGCCGACACCGAAAGACGCAGCCGGGTGGATATCCACGGCTAAGTGCTCGGACATTAACGACTGCAGATGAGTGGCGAGTTCCCGGCGGCCGGACTTCCATAGCGAATGAGCCAAGCGATGCAGCGAAATGGCATGAAAACCTTTATACCAAAGAAACGGAATCAACGCATGTTCCGTGGCGGGGTCGCGCTCCAAGATAGCCCGAATATCGGCCCGCATCTGCGCGAGGATTTCTGGGTCGGCGGCAATCGCCTGCTGCATGGCAGCCACCAAAGAGTCGACGTCATTACCAGTGGGAGCAATCCGCTCGGAGAGGCGACGGACGATACCCTCCGCGAAAGTCGCACGGTCCAGGACGTAGCGCTTGAGCATCGGCACTAACGCCGGCTCGGCCTGCGCCACGACTTGGGCACGGGCGTGGATGTCCGCCCAGAGGGAGGCTTCAGTGGCGCAAGCCAAGGCGGTGGAACGGGCGTCTGCCATAAGCAGGGTCTAAATCCCCCTTTTTGTCCTTTTTGGCAACCCATGAGTAAAAATTGGCGAAAATCAGGCTTTAACCGTGGTTACAGTGTAACGACAGCACACCGTCGGGGTTGTAATGTGTAAGGAAGCCCCTACAAATCACCTCACACCCAAAACACCCATGCGTCTCCTCACCTCCCTCCTCGCTTGCTTCGTCGCTCTAGCTGCTTCGGCCGCTGTAGAAATTGGCAAGCCCGCTCCTGAGTTCACCGCCAAGGATAAGGACGGCAAGACTGTCTCGCTGTCCGACTTCAAGGGCAAGACCGTCGTCCTCGAATGGTACAACCCTGGTTGCCCCTACGTGAAGAAGTTCTACGACGTCGGCGCCATGCAGAACGCCCAGAAGGACGCCATCGGTCAAGGCGTCGTCTGGCTCGTCATCAACACCGGCGGCCACAAGCTGAACGAAGCCAATGGCTACTACCCTGCCACCGTCATCAACGATGAAGGCAGCAAAATCGCTCGCGCCTATGAAGCCAAGGTGACCCCCCACTGCTTCGTCATCGATGCCAAGGGTAACCTCGCCTACAAGGGCGCCATCGACAGCATCGCTTCCGCTAAGTCGGCCGACATTGAAAAGGCTACCAACTACGTCGCCGCTGCCCTTAAGGCCCTCAAGGACGGTAAGGTTCCCGAAACCACCACGAGCAAGCCTTACGGTTGCGGCGTGAAGTACTAAGCCTCGCTTAAACCAACACAAAGGGCGTCCATTAGGACGCCCTTTTTTGTGCCCCATCAAAACCGCTTAGGCCAAACCAGTCGCGCGCAGCAGGTGGGCGTGGACCTGATCGTTCCGTATGAAAGGCGTAAATAGGGCAGAGCCTGGGCCGACGGCACTGAATTCCACCATCTCGCCGGTATGGTTCATCGACGTGAAACCTATGCCTGAATACTTCGGGATAGCCTCCGTGAGGGTCTTCATGCCGATGACTTTAGCCAAGTCAGCGGCCTTAAAATTGAGGCCGGTGGCAGCGACCAAGAGGTCTTGCCATTCTTTCGGTTTCTTAAAGTCCTTCGCCTCCAACTTCACTTGCTCCAACGAGCGATTGAACTGCGTCAAGCGAAGGAAAGTAGCGTCCGTCTCATTATAAGAAGGCAACTTAGTTTCAAAATCGTCGTTGCCAACGCCATTGACCTGCAGGCCGCCCGTGCCGTGGTCGGTCGTGACAATCAGTAACGTGTCTGGGTTCGTCGCGATAAACTTCAGCACCGTCGCAATCGCATCGTCGAAGGCAACTTGCTCAAGAATCGCGCCAATCGAATCGTTGGCATGGCAGGCGTGATCGATGCGACCACCTTCCACCATCAGGAAGAAGCCCTCCGAGCCACCCTGGAGGCTAGCCAAGGCCACCAGTGTCATCTCCGCCAAGGTCGGCGTGACGGCTGCGAGTTCCGGGCGATTCAACCGATCCACTTCCATGGGGATGTAATTCTTACTAAATAATCCGAGCAAGGGGCCCGCTCCACGATGGGCCAGCAATTGCGCGCGGTTGGTCACGTGGGCATACCCAACTTTCTTATACGCGGAGACGAGGCTCTCACCAAAATAAGTTGCCCCTCCGCCGAGCACGACGTCCACGCCACGTTCGAGATACTGGAAAGCGACTTCCCTTTGGTCCTCACGCCTACTGACGTTTGTGACGAAACCCGCGGGGGTAGCGTGGGTCGCCGTCGCCGTCGTCACCAGACCGGTGCGCTTACGCACGGCCTTCATCCGTTGGAGGAGTGTGACGGGCTTGCGGCCATCCGTTGTCAAATTGAGGGAGCCGTTCTGGACGCGCTCACCAATTCCCCAGCAACTGGCGGCGGCGGCGGAATCGGTCACTAAGCCCGTCGCGGAGTGAGTCTCACAAAGCGAACGCACCACCGGGAATTCGCGGTACATCCGGAGCCAATGGCTCTCCCGCTGGTGCACGAGCTTCAGGTAATCGACGGCAGCGGACAGCGTCCCCATACCCATCCCGTCCGATACCATGAAGATGACGTTCTTAGCCAATCGTTGCGCTGAGTTTGCGGTGCTTTCGCGGGTCGTCGCACCCAAAGCTGGCACGGACGCGGCCCCGAAGGCAAGGCCGCCCAGGCTGGCGGCTTTCAAGAAGTCGCGACGAGAGTTGGGACGGGCCGGAGGCATACCCACAAGTAGGCAGGTGGTCCGCCCGCCTGCAATCGGGAAACACCTACCCAACCCGCAACCGAGACTTCGCCAGGTCAAATTACCGCTTCAAACGCGTTACGCCTTGGGCTGAGCAACCGGAGCTGGAGCCGTCGGGACGTGCACCTTGAGCCGGCGTTCCGCGATCTCAGCCAACACCAGGCCAAGGAATTCTTCAAACGGGCGGTTACCTTCGAACGCTTTATCGGAACGCGAGCGCACGTTCACGAGACCAGAATCCTTCTCCTTCTGGCCGATGACAAGCATGTGGGGGACCTTGGTAATTTCGGCACGGCGAATCTTAGCACCGAGCTTATCGGAAGTGGTATCGACCGTGGCCCGGATGCAGGCCTGTTTGAGCTTTTCGCCGATCTCTTCGCAATAAGCATTAAGGTCGTCATTGAGCGAGATCACCCGGACCTGCTCGGGGGCTAACCAAGTCGGGAAGTCGCCCGCAAAGTGCTCAATGAGGATACCCACAAATCGCTCCATGGAACCAAACGGGGCGCGGTGAATCATCACGGGACGGTGCGGCTTGTTGTCGGCGCCGTTATACGAAAGCTCAAAACGCTCTGGCAGGTTGAAGTCGACCTGCACCGTGCCTAGCTGCCATTCGCGACCGATGACATCGCGCACCACGAAGTCGATCTTCGGGCCATAGAAAGCGGCTTCGCCGGCTTCCTCGGTGAAGCTGACGCCCAACGTGGCGGCAGCGGAACGGCAAGCGGCTTCGGCCTTATCCCAATTCTCGGTCGAACCGGTATATTTATTGGAGTCTGGGTTACGCAGGCCCACCCGGACGCGGTAATCATTTAAGCCAAGGGTCTTGAGGACGACCTTGACGAGTTCCAAGCAACCGAGGACTTCTTGGCCGACCTGGTCTTCCGTGCAAAAGAGGTGGCCGTCGTCTTGCGTGAAGCCACGGACGCGGGTCATGCCGTTGAGTTCACCGGACTGCTCCCAGCGGTAGACCGTACCGAACTCGGCAAGGCGAACTGGAAGGTCGCGGTAGGAATGCGGCTGCGAGGCGAAAATACGGATGTGGTGCGGGCAGTTCATCGGCTTCAGCAGGAAGCCTTGGACCGTACCGTCTTCGAGCCGATTGGTCAGCTCACCGCAACCGCAGCCTTCCTTCGAGAGAAGCTCCATCGCCTCGCGCTCGACGAGCGGCGGGAACTGGGCGTCCTTATAATAGGGGAAGTGGCCGGAGGTCCGGTAGAGGTCAAGGTTACCGATGTGCGGCGTGAAGACCTGCTTGTAGCCCGTCTGGAAGAGCTGGGCCGAGATGAAGTTCTGGAGCTCTTGGCGCACGACGGCACCGTTCGGAGTCCAGAGAATCAGGCCTTGGCCAACTTTCTCGTCGATATGGAAGAGCTTCAGTTCTTTACCGAGGCGACGGTGGTCGCGCTTCTTCGCCTCTTCGGCCCGAACCAGTGACTGCTCGAGTTCTTCCTTCGTTGCGAAGGCGGTGCCGTAAATACGTTGCAGCTGCTTATTCTTCTCGTTGCCACGGTGGTAGGCGCCCGCGATGTGCAACAGCTTGAAGGCCTTGACCTGCGAAGAATAGCGGACGTGCGTACCTGCACAGAGGTCGACGAACTCACCGTTCTTATAAAAGGAAATCGTCTCGCCGGCGGGGATGTCACCGAGGCGGCCGATCTTATAGGCGACTTGACCGCGCTCCCGAAGGAGCTTATCGGCTTCTTCCAGGGTGCACTCAAATCGTTCGAACTTCTGGTTCTCCTTGGAGATACGACGCATCTCCTCCTCGATCTTCACGAGGTCCTCGGCCGTGAAAGCATGCTCGAGGTCGAAGTCGTAGTAGAAGCCGTTATCGGTCGGCGGCCCGATGTCCAACTGCGCCTGCGGGAACAGGCGGAGCACGGCGGCACCCAGCATGTGGGCGGCGGAGTGGCGAATCTCCTCGAGGGGAGTCATCTGCGGGCGGGAAGACATGATGGCAAAGCGTCCTTTACCGCTAGGGACTCCCGGGGCGGAGGGCAAGGACGGAGGCAAGCCCCCGCCCACCCCCGATTCTGGCTATTCCTTAACGATTTCGAAGCGCATCGTGACGACCACGCGGATGGTCTTCTCGATGGAGTAGAAATCGATGCTGTTGGCGTCGGACTCCCCCACGCGGTCCTTGGCGCAAATCTGGATCACCCCCTGCGAGGCGTCCAACAAGGACCCAACCTTGGAGCCCGACCCCGCGACCATGGTGGCGGCCCGGCGCTGAGCGTCCTTGGCCGCAGCCTCCAGGAGTTCCTGCTTGGACTCATTCAGCTTCACCAAACGGAAAATGGGCGTACCCCGAGCGAGTGCCACCCCCTGCTCAAGGTAGATTTCCTGGCGCGAAAAAGCCAAGACGCGGTCGACATTCGGAGTCTCGATTGTGAAGGACTGAGTGAAGGTAAACTCGGGGACCTTCCCGCGCGCAAAGCGATTAAAGTCGATCGGTGCGCGCTGAATTGGCGTACGGACGCCATCCTGATTGGGAGCGAACTCGGTAAAGACCGCCGCCTCCAAGCGCGTGTTCTCGGAAGCCGTGAAGACGATTTCGGATTCGGAAAAACCTGCTTCCTTTAGTAGCTTTTGCACGGCAGTGCGCTGGGCCAACATCGCCGCCCGGCCTTCACTGAAATTTTCGCCACGCCAGGTCAACGTGGCGTTAAGCGAACCTTGACCAGAGCGCACGTCCAACGTGGCAACGCCTTTGACCGTGATTTCGGGGCGGTTATTTCTGAACTGCCCAATCGACTTCCCCATCTTGTCGGAAGCGATCACAAACGCGAGGGCGAGAGCGATGCCGAAGAGGAGAAAAGCGAGGGAAGGCAGGAGCGTGAAGTTGACCGGGCGGGCGGGCGTGTCGTTGGACATAAAGAAGCCAGAAGACTGACCGCCGCTGCGAGCCATTCAACGGACACTTATCAACAATCTTGAAGAACTAAACCGACTTCAGGTCGTACCCATCCTTGCGGTCCAGCATCGCCCAACCGAGGGCCGTCAGCTCCTGGCGGAGGCGGTCAGCGGCGGCAAAGTCCTTGGCCTGCTTGGCTGCCCAACGCTGGGCCGCCAGGGCAACGACCTCGGCCGGGGCGGCCGCAACTGGGGCGGCCGTGAAGAGGGTTAGGCCGAGGGCGTAGAGAATCTTGGCCAGGCCGGAGAGGTCTTGGCGGGCCTGCGCAGGGGTCGGCTCGTCCTTGTCCGCCAAAACAGTGAAGACCTGCCCGAGGCAGCCGGGGACGTTTAGGTCGTTTTGCAGGACTTCCCAGGCATGCTGGAAGCGCCCCCAGGCAGTCTGGGTCTCTTGGGTGACGGGGGGAAGGAACTCCGCCCGGGTAAACCCAGCGGCAACCAATAAACGGTCGGTGCCGCGCTCGAGCTTGGCGAGGGCGGAATGGGCGTCCTCGACCCCCTTAAAGGTGAAGTTAAGGGAGCTCCGGTAGTGGCCGGCGATGAGCGCATAACGGACCTCGGTGGTGGTGAAGCCCTTCGCGATGAGTTGGTCTAAGGTATAGAGGTTACCCTTGCTCTTGGACATCTTGTCACCGTCGACCAGCAGGTGGGCGCTGTGGAACCAGTGCGCCGCAAACCCTTGAATGCCGGTCGCACATTCGGTCTGGGCAATCTCGTTTTCGTGGTGCGGGAAGCAGAGGTCGATGCCGCCACCGTGCAGGTCAAACGTCGCCCCGAGGTGTTCGAGCGACATCGCCGAGCACTCGATGTGCCAACCGGGCCGGCCTTCGCCCCACGGGCTCGGCCAGAAATTCGCGCCATCTTCAGGCTTACGGGACTTCCAGAGGGCGAAGTCGGAAGCCGACTCGCGTTCATATTCGTCGGCATCGTTCGCTTCGCCTGCGCTGTTGGTACCCTGCGTCTCGAGCTTGGAGAAATCCAAGTGCGTGAGTTTTCCGTAGTCCTTACACGTGCAGACCTTGAAGTAAACCGAGCCATCCTTGGCGACGTAAGCATGGCCCCGATCCACGAGGGCTTTGATCATCGCGACCTGCTGCGGGATATGCGCGACCGCGCTGGGCTCCACGTGCGGAGCCAATAAACCCAAGGCTTGGCAATCCTGATGGAACTTATCCGTCCACTGTTGCGTGAACGCCGTCAAGGTCTGACCCGCCGCCTGGGCACCGCGAATGGTCTTATCGTCGACGTCCGTAATATTGCGAACGTGCTTCACCCGGAGGCCTGCGACCTCCAAGGTGCGCCGGAGGACGTCTTGGACGGTAAAGGTGCGGAAGTTGCCAATATGGGCCGGGCCATAGACCGTCGGGCCGCAGCAATACATCCCAAAAACCTCATGGCCGGGCTTGATCAGCAACGGCCGCTTCTCGCGGGACATGGTGTCATGCAGGAACACGGTCATAGGCTGGTCAGTTAGCGAAGGAGCCCCCCGCTGGGCGAGACGGAACTAC